>Cebus_capucinus_imitator_PRJNA485217_SSR046__coassemble_898_pt1 | contig 41751 bp, 33 predicted proteins | sample Cebus_capucinus_imitator_PRJNA485217_SSR046__metabat2_low_PE_008 | metagenome-assembled genome bin Cebus_capucinus_imitator_PRJNA485217_SSR046
TTGCAGCGAGTCAGGTGTAAGGCCATCCAAGTGTCCGAAATACTCGTTCATGGCTGAGGCCGAGGGAGGGATGCCCTCGCAGCGCCATCCTGCCATGGCGCGGGCGTTGTAGCGAGCTTGGGCGCCGCGGCTTTTCTGAGAGAAAGTTGGCGCTGGTTTATCGCTGTATCAGGCTGCGGCTTCATGCCGTATAATTAAGAGGTTGTGCAGGTGGCGTGAGGTGTCCGAGTGTTTACGGCGGTATCGCCGGCACGAGGCGCACACATGTCGCCGGCCACACACATAGGTAAATCGCGGCAGAGCCCCATGCCTTGCCGCAGGCTATAGGCGCGTCCGCAAGAGAGGGAGAACTTCATGCCGGCAACAGTTTTGGTGGGCACCCAGTGGGGAGACGAGGGCAAGGGTAAGATTACCGACCTCGTTTCTGGTGACTTTGATTGCGTCTGTCGCTATCAGGGCGGTGCCAACGCCGGTCACACCGTTATCGCCAACGGGCACAAGCTCGCTCTGCGTCAGATTCCTTCCGGCATCATGCATGAGGACGAGCTGTCCGTTATCGGCAACGGCTGTATCGTTGACCCCGAGGTTGTCATCGGCGAGCTCGATACGCTGCAGGGCCAGGGCATCTCCTGCAAGGGCCTGCGCATCTCCGGCAACGCCCACATCGTGATGCCGTACCACAAGGTGCTCGACGGTGCCCACGAGCAGAAGCTCGGCAAGAACCTCATCGGCACCACCAAGCGCGGCATTGGTCCGTGCTACATGGACAAGATGAACCGCATCGGCCTGCGCATGCAGGACATGCTGGATGAGGGCACCTTCCGCGAGAAGCTCCAGGCGGCGCTGGATTACACCAACCCCATCCTCGAGAAGATCTACGAGCTGCCCGCCTACACCGTGGAGCAGATCTGCGAGACCTACCTCCCGTATGCCGAGCGCCTGCGTCCCTACATCGTCGAGAGTTCCAAGCTCCTCAACGAGCTGCTCGAGGACGGCAAGAACGTCCTGTTTGAGGGCGCTCAGGCCACGCTGCTCGACATCGACCACGGCACGTACCCGTTTGTGACCTCCTCCAACTGCACCGCCGGTGGCGCCGTTGTGGGCTCGGGCGTGGGCCCCACCCACATCGACCGCGTGCTGGGCATTGTGAAGGCCTACATGACGCGCGTGGGCTCTGGCCCCTTCCCCACGGAGCTTCCGGAGGATCGGGGTGTGGGCAAGTTCTTGCTGGACAAGGGCCACGAGTACGGCGTGGTGACCGGTCGCACGCGTCGTTGCGGATGGTATGACGCCGTGATCGTCAACTACTCCGCGCGCATCAACGGCCTCACCGACATCGCGCTCACCAAGCTCGACGTTCTCGGCGGTCTCGACACCATCAAGGTCTGCACCGCCTACGAGTGCGCTGGCGTCACGTACACCACCGTGCCCGAGCACCAGAGCATCTTCCGTGTCGCCAAGCCCGTCTACACCGAGGTTCCCGGCTGGAAGGAAGACATCTCTGGCTGCAAGACCTACGACGAGCTGCCCCAGGCCGCCAAGGACTACATCGAGCTCATCGAGCAGCTGAGCGGCGTGCGCGTCTCGCTCGTTGCCGTGGGCGCCGACCGCGAGCAGACCATCAACCGTTTCTGGAAGTAAGACTCGGGCGGTCGCCGTCATGGCGGCCGCCTGTTCGCATTGGGTGTCACGTGTTGCCAGGGCCTCTGGGCGCACGCGGCGTTGCACCCCGTAGGAGGACGACAAGCCATGCAGCACGATTTTGAGATCCTGACCGACAGCACTTGCGACATCCCTCTGCCCGAGCTTGCCGAGCTCGGCGTTGAGATGGTGCCGCTGCACGTCTTTGTGGGCGAGGGCTGCTACCTCGACCAGATTGAGCTCACGCCGGAGCAGTTCTACGACAAGATGGCCGAGGCCGAGGAGCTGCCGCACAGCTCCCAGCCGGCTCCCACGGGCTTTCAGGCGGCCTATGCCAAGATGGCCGAGGCGGGTGCCAAGCGCATCCTGTCCATCCACATCGCCACGGCGCTCTCCGGCACGGCCAACTCGGCAGAGCTCGCCTGTGCCAGCTCGCCGGTTGAGGTGCGCGTGTGGGATACCCGCACCGCCACCATCATGCATGCCGTGCTCGTGCGCGAGGCCGTGAAGATGCGCGATGCCGGCGAGACGCTCGAGGCCACCCTCGAGCACCTGGAGAACGTGCGTCGCAACAGCCTGCTCATCTTCATGCTCGACACGCTCGAGAACATCGTGAAGAACGGCCGTTGCTCGCGCGCCAAGGGCCTCATGAGCTCCCTGCTCAACATCAAGGCCGTGCTCGACGTTGAGGACGATGGCTCGCTGTTGCCGGTAGGCAAGGGGCGCGGCCAGCAGCGCGCCCTCGAGAACCTCGCCTCCATTGTGGAGAAGCGCTTTGGCGAGGGGGCTGATCTCACGGTTACCACGGTGAGCGTGCGCAACCAGGCGGGATGCGATGACGTGGTTGAGATCATGCGCAAGCGCGGCCTCAACGTCACCGTGGCCAACACGGCAAGCGCCGGCCCGGTCATCGCCACGCACACAGGTGCGGGGCTTGTGGGCACGGCTGTGGTTCCCACCGAGCTGCTGTATACGTAACACCTGCGGACGGTGGCCTTGCCGCCGTCCGTTTGCAGTTGTTTCACGAGTAACAGACGTTTAAGCAAAGGAGCTGCCATGAGTGAAGCCGAGAAGGTGGACATCCTGCTTTTGGGTGCGGGCGGTCGCGAGCACGCGATGCTGCGCAAGCTGGCCGAGAGCCCCCGTGCCGGGAAGCTCTGGGCGGCGCCGGGCAACGGCGGCATCCTTGCCGAGGCCCAGCCTGCCGAGATTGACCAGGATAATCCTGCCGAGGTGGCCAAGTTTGCCACCGAGCACGGCATTGGCCTTGTGGTGATTGGCCCGGAGGCCCCGCTCGTGGCCGGCGTAGCCGACGCAGTGCGTGCCGCGGGCATTGCCTGCTTTGGCCCCAGCGGCCAGGCGGCGCAGATGGAGGGCTCCAAGGTCTTTGCCAAGGAGGTTATGGAGCGCGCCGGCGTGCCAACGGCTCGCTACAAGAGCTTTACCGAGGCTGCCGCTGCCGAGGCCTACGTGCGCGAGCTTGCAGGCCCCTGCGTGGTGAAGGCCGATGGTCTCGCCGCGGGCAAGGGCGTCATCGTGGCGCAGACCACCGAGGAGGCCATCGCCGGCGTGCGCGAGTGCTTTGCCGGAACCTTTGGCGCGGCCGGAAGCACCGTGGTGGTTGAGGAGATGCTCAAGGGCCCCGAGTGCTCCCTGCTCGCCCTCACCGACGGCACCACCGTGGTGCCGCTCGCGAGCTCGCAAGACCACAAGCGCGCCCTCGAGGGCGACCTCGGCCCCAACACGGGCGGCATGGGCGTGTACTCGCCGGTGCCCTTCGTGACGCCCGAGGAGCACGAGGCCATGGTGGAGATTGAGCGCAAGGTTGTGGCTCAGCTCGCGTCCGACGGCATCACCTATTCTGGCTGCCTCTACGGCGGCTTCATGCTCACTAAGGACGGTCCAAAGGTGCTTGAGTTCAACGCGCGCTTTGGCGACCCCGAGACCCAGGTGGTGCTGCCGCGCATGAAGGCAGACCTCGTTGACGTGTTCATGCGCTGCGACAACGGCACCCTTGCCGAGGCAGACGTGAGCTGGGATGACGACTGGGCGGTGTCCGTGGTGCTCACGAGCGCGGGCTATCCGGGCGCGTACGAGAAGGGCAAGCCCATCCGTGGCATCGAGGATGCAGAGGGGCTCGAGGGTGTCACGGTGTACCACGCCGGCACCAAGTCTGTTGCCGGCGAGCTTGTGACCAACGGCGGCCGCGTGCTTAATGTCACGGCTGTTGCCGGCAGCTTCGAGGCTGCTCGCGAGCAGGCCTATCGCGCCTGCGAGCTCATCGACTTTGAGGGCAAGACCTTGCGTCACGACATTGGTGCCCGCGCGCTTCGTGGCCGCGAGGCCTGGGAGGTGTAGCGCATGGCGCAGGAGTTTGACGGCGAGCCGCTCGAGGCGCACGCCGAGCCCATGCCGTTTGAGGACGAGGCGCCGGCCGCGGCTTCGCGGGGCGAGCAAGGCGCGGCGCTCGTGGATGGCGTGGAGGCCTTCACCTATGACGGAGACCGCTCGGTGGCAAACCACGTGAGCGGAGAGCCCCAGCGCCGCGAGTTTGTGCGCGGTGACGACGACGCACGCGATGCTGCACTCGCCGAGCACCCGCTCACGGAGGAGACGGCTTGGACGGGTCGCATCTTCTCGGTGAGTCGTCTGCATGTGCAGCTGCCCGATGGCCGCGAGGCCATCCGCGACGTAGTGCGTCACCCGGGCGCTGTGGCTGTTGTGGCGCTGACGGAAGACGGCCGCATCGCGCTCGTGCGTCAGTACCGCACGGCGCTTGGTCGCGTGACGGTGGAGATTCCCGCCGGCAAGCTCGACCCGGGTGAGGATCCGCTGGCCTGCGCGCACCGAGAGCTTGAGGAGGAGACGGGGCTCACGGCCAAGAAGATGGCCTATCTCACGAGCATCGCCACCTCCGACGGCTTCACGGACGAAATCATCCACCTATACATGGCCACGGGCCTTGAGTTCACCCGCTCTAGCCCCGATGCCGACGAGTTCATCAACGTTGACCTCGTGGAGGTGTCCGGACTGGTAGATGCCGTGCTTGACGGTAAGGTGGAGGATGCCAAGACGGTCACGGGCGCGCTCATCTGCGATGCCATCGCCCATAGGCTCACACCTGAGCGCGCAGATGCCCCCGGACCGCTCGCATACGAGTAATGGCTGTGGGTGCCAGCCTCTGCACCCGTTGTTTTGCACGACAAGAACGGCTCTTCTCGCGCGTCTGCGCAGGGGGAGCCGTTCGTTTGGTAGGGGAGAGAGATGTCCAAAAACTCTTCGACAATGTTCAAGCGCTTCTTGGCGTATTACAAGCCGCAGATGCACCTCTTCGTGGCCGATACCGTCTGCGCCCTTGGCATCGCGGCCATAGACCTCGCGTTTCCGGTGATCCTGCGCTCGCTTACCCATGGCCTGTATACCGAGGGCCCCGAGGCCATCATGTCCATGCTGGGCTTTATTGCCGCCGGGCTTATTGCCATGTATGTGCTGCGTTTTGCCTTTCGCTACTTTGTCTCGGCGCAGGGCCACATCATGGGCGCGCGCATGGAATCCAAGATGCGCGAGGATCTGTTTGACCAGTACGAGCGCATGAGCTTCTCATATCTCGATAACCACAACTCTGGCGACATGATGAGCCGTGTGGTTAACGACCTCTTTGACATTTGCGAGGCGGCGCACCACGTGCCGGAGTGGGTCATCACCTGCTCCATCGAGATCGTGGGCGCGCTGGTCATCCTGTTCACGATCTCGCCGGTGCTGGCGGGTGCCATGGCGCTGGTGACGGCGGTGTTCGCGGCCGTCATGGTGCGCCAGAACTTCACCATGCGCTCGGTCTTTAGCGACAACCGTCGAAAGATCAGCGAGGTAAACTCCCAGCTTCAGGACTCGCTTGCGGGCATGCGCGTGGTGAAGTCGTTTGCCAACGAGGACACCGAGCGCACCAAGTTCCGCGCCGCCAACGACCGCTACCTCGATTCGAAGGTGGCGCAGTACCACGTGATGGGTAGCTATCAGGGAACATGTGCGGTGCTCACCGGCGCGCTCTTCATCGTCGTGGTGGTGCTCGGCGGCTACCTTGTGGCGCAGGGGCAGATGACGGCCGTGGACATGGGCACCTTTGCGCTCTACATCACCCTGTTCTCCACGCCCGTTGAGACGCTCGTGAACTCCACGGAGAACTACCAAAAGGCCATTGCCGGCTTCAAGCGCGTGGACGAGGTACTGCAGACCGCGCCCGACATCCAGGATGCGCCGGATGCCAAGCCGCTTGTGGTGAGCGCGGGCGCCATCGAGTACCGCGACGTGTGCTTCTCCTACGAGGAGGAGGAGTTGAGGGACGCCAATGCGCCCCAGCGTCCGGTCATCGACCACCTCAACCTTGCCATCAAGCCTGGCGAGACCATTGCGCTTGTGGGCCCCAGTGGTGGTGGTAAGTCTACTACCTGCAGTTTGTTGCCGCGCTTCTACGACGTGGCATCGGGCTCCATCACCATCGACGGCCAGGACGTGCGCTCGGTGACGCAGAGGAGCCTTCGCGAGGCCATCGGCTTGGTGCAGCAAGACGTGTACCTGTTTGACGGAACCCTGCGCGACAATATCGCCTATGGCCGCCCCGGTGCCTCGCAGGAAGAGATTGAGCAGGCAGCGCGTCGTGCCAACATCCATGAGTTCATCGCAAGCCTGCCCGAGGGCTACGACACCGTGGTGGGCGAGCGCGGCAGCAGGCTCTCTGGTGGCCAGAAGCAGCGCGTGGCCATTGCCCGCGTCTTCCTCAAGGATCCCGCCATCCTCATCCTCGACGAGGCAACCTCGGCACTCGACAACGAGAGCGAGGAGGCCGTGCAGCAGGCCCTGAGCGATCTCGCCCGTGGCCGCACCACGGTGATCATCGCCCACCGTCTCTCCACCATTAAGGATGCCGACGAGATCGTGACCATCAAGGATGGTCGTGCGGTTGAGCGCGGCACCCACGAGGAGCTGCTTTCCCGTGGCGGCACCTATGCCACCTACTACCGCATGCAGTTTGAGGGGCATCGTATGTAGCGTATGCGTAAGTGCCCGCACGGCTTTTTGCCTGTGCGGGCGCGTGCGTATACTTGACCATGTTTGACTCTTTAACGTGCATAGCCCTAGGACGAGGGACGCTATATGGCCAAGGAGACCAAGAAGAACAACGCACCTACCCCCGACGAGGTGGAGGCGCTCTTTGCCGACGTGGACGAGACGGGGCACACCAACGCCTCCAAGGCGCGCAAGGAGCATAAGCGCCGCCGCGCCAAGAAGGCTGCCGTTGAGGTTGACCCGCTCTCCGGCGCAGACCCGAGCGGCTCGAGCATCGGCGAGCTCATCACCAAGACGGCCGTGGGCTTTGTGGTGGTGCTGCTGCTGGTTGTGGTGCTGTCTCAGGTTGCCTGCGGCGTGGCGCGTCGTGCCGGCACGGCGCAGCTTGCCAAGGGCGTCGACGTCAAGAGCGTTGCCTCGGCGCTGCGCAACGGCGTTGAGTGGGGCAACGGCTTCACGCAGTTCCCCGAGGACTACACCGTGCAGGAGGCCGACGAGAACGCCGGCACCATTGAGGTGACGGTGGTGGACACCTCGAGCAAAGACGAGATGGAGTGCCTCTCGGGATCTCAGATCCAGGCGGCGGCGCTCTCGGTAAACGCCCTGCTTAACCCCAACATCAAGCAGGTTGTGTACCACGTCAACGTGCATGTGGGCGATGACGGAAAGTTCCAGCAGTCCACGCTCTTTGGCTTCCTCAAGCCCACGGGCACGGTGCGCCAGTTTGCCACCTTCATCTGGACGAAGAGCACCACCTCGAGCGGCGGGTTCAACTTCAACTGCATGATTACCGGCCTTGATGCCGAGGCGGCCGAGAACCTGCGCGAGAAGGTGACCGTTCAGAGTGGCATCCTCGATGTGATTGTGGGCAACACCTCTACGGAGAGCGCGGCCACCACAGACGCTGCCACCACCGACGCTGCTGAGGACGGGGATGGCACCGAGGCTGCGGCGAGCGACGAGGCTGCCGTTGAGGAGGCGCCCGCAACGGAGGCTGCGGCTCAGTAGCCGCCTGGCCCTCGGTGCCTGCCACGATGGATGGCCGGGGCATGGGCTCAGGCTCAGGCGCACGCACAGGCGATGCATTCAGGCTCAGCCGCAAGCGCTACATACTAGTAAGGCGACCGGCCGCACGTGCAGCCGGTCGCCTTTTTTGTGGCCTCGCTTAGGGTGCGCTATGACAGCAGTGCGGTAACCTCGCCCAAGACGCCCTCAAAGCTCACGCCGCGCACCTCGTAGTTGGGCTGCTCGCGCGTGATGGCCATGGCGTCGCGCACGAGCGTGCCGGCAAAGGCAACGGCCTCGCTGAGCGGCTTGCTGTTGTAGAGCGCCGCGGTGAGGCCGCTAGCAAACAGGTCGCCAGTGCCGTGTAGCATGTAGGGGAGTAGCTCGCTTGAGACCTCCTCCACCTCGCCCTCGGAGCTTGCCACATAGTTGCGGATCAGGGCCTCGCCCTCGTGTACCACGCCCTTGAGCACCACGTGCTTGGCGCCCATCTCGAGCAGGGCGTCGATCGTTCGGCGCACGTAGCTGCCGTCCACGTCTTGGCCGGCATAGGGAATGCCCGTGAGGATGGACGCCTCGGTGAGGTTGGGGGTCAAAACGTCGGCGCCCCTAACCAGGCCCGCCATGGCCTCGCACATCTCGTCGGTGTAGGTGGGGTACTTGTGGCCTCCGTCGCCCATTACCGGGTCGACGATGCGCAGCGCTGCGGGGTGCTCGCGATACAGGCGAAGGATCGCCCCCACCTGCTCCGCCGAGCCGAGAAAGCCCGAGTAGATGCCGTCGAGCTCAATGCCCTCCTTGCCCCAGGCGTCGAGATATTCGTCGAGCATGGGGGTGGTGTCGTGCATGTAGAACACCGGGAAGCGCGTGTGGGCCGAGAAAAGCGACGTGGGCACGGGGCACACGTCAATGCCGGCGGCGCTGAGCACCGGGATGGCGATGCCGAGCGAGCATTTGCCGTAGCCGCACAGGTCGTGCACGGCGGCCACGCGCGGCAGATAGCCGTCATGTCTGATGTACAGGGGGGTTTGCGTCGTTGAGCTCATGGGCTGCCTTTCGTCCGCGGACTGATGGACCAGCGTACGGCTCAACAGCATACTCCACCTCCAACGCATCGACGCCAGCAACAAGCAACTCGCCATGTGACGCCTCGGTGCGTGCGGCGCGGTGTCCGAGGGCAAGGCGTCACAGCGGCACGCACGCCCTCATCTCCCTCATCCTCTCCCTCATGATGGTACGGCATACCCCGCTACCTGCGGATATCCTTTCCCTCATCCTTTCCCTCACCATGAGGGTAATGAGGGAAAGGATGAGGTAGGATATGAGAAAAGGCGATGTGAGGAGCGCGCATGGCAGTGCCGACAAACATACAGACACTCCTTGGTGGCGGCGTGGTTGAGTGGGCGCGCATCGAGTTCAAGACCACGTGGGATCCCGAGGCGTCGCTCAAAACCATATGTGCCTTTGCAAACGACATCGATAACTGGGGTGGCGGATACCTCGTCATTGGTGTGTCGGAGGGTGTTGGTGGAAAGGCGGGCGAGCTTGTGGGGGTTGAGCCTTCCAAGGTCGACGCCTATCTCAAAGACATGCTCAACAAGTGCAAGCTCATTCAGCCTTCATACATGCCCATAACGGAGCCGGTGCGCTACGAGGATAAGCAGTTTATCGTGGTATGGGCCCCGGGTGGCAGCACGCGCCCCTATTCTTCCCCAAGGCATCTCGGCGGCAAGAGCGAGCGTGTCCAATGGATTAGAAAGATGGCGAGCACCATTGTCCCCACTGAGGAAGAGAAGCGCGACCTGTACAACCTAGCAGACAATGTGCCATTTGATGACCGCGTAAATCATGCGGCTTCCTTGTCAGATTTCAGCCTTCCGCTCATCAAAGCTTATTTGCATGAGGTTGGGAGCTCTCTGTATGAGCGGGCTGACGAGATGGACTTTACCGAGCTGTGTCGCAGCATGAACATAGCCGATGGCCCCGATGAGTACGTGAAGCCCAAGAACGTTGGCCTACTTTTCTTTACCAACAAACCGGAGAAGTGGTTTCCGTATGCCCAGATTGATGTGGTGGAGTTTCCCGACGGGGAGGGTGGCGACGTGTTGCGAGAGCGCACGTTTCGCGGCCCCGTGGACCAGCAGCTACGCGATGCTTTGCAGTATCTCAGTAATGCCGTGATTGAGGAGCGCGTGGTAAAGCGCGCCAATGTTGCCGAGGCGGAGCGCTACTTCAACTATCCCTATGCGGCGCTGGAGGAGGCGCTGTCCAACGCCGTGTACCACAAGGGATACAATTCGCGCGAACCCATTGAGGTTCGCGTGCTGCCCGACCGCATCGAGATTCTGAGCCACCCTGGCGCCGATAGGTCAATATCAATTCAAGGGCTTAAGGAGTTTAGGGCGGTAAGCAGACGATATAGAAACCGGCGCGTTGGCGAGTTTCTCAAAGAGCTGCATCTTACCGAGGGAAGAAACACGGGCTTTCACAAGATTTTGCGCTCACTGCGTCTGAATGGGTCTCCCGAGCCGGTCTTTGAGACAGACGAGAGCCGCGTCTACTTTTTGGTGACAATCTATGCTCGCCTTGCTGGGAGCGCTGCCAGTGCGGATGTGCCGCATGAGGCTGTGGCACGGTCGAGTGCCGAGCGGCGCAGGGAGCAGCTGCTGGGGTACTTGCATCAGAATCCCGCTGCGACCATTGCCCAGGCGCGTGATGCATTGGGAATAACGCGGAGCACGGCCGAGAGGGACGTGAAGGCGCTCAAGGATTCCGGCAGGCTTGAGCGCGTGGGTTCGCCAGCTGCGGGCGAGTGGCGGGTCAAAGCGTAACGCCTTCCTCAAGTTGCGTTCGAGCTCTCCCTCACCCTCTCCCCCGTAAGGGTGCGGCATGTCCAGCTACCTGCGGATACCCTTTCCCTCATCCTTTCCCTCACCATGAGGGTAATGAGGGAAAGGATGAGGGCACGCGTGGCGAAACGCCCGGGGACACGCCGAGGCGCGCGGCGAAACGCCAGGGGGCGTGCCACGCCGCCGCAGCGCCGCCGCCGCGCTTCGTGCCTTTGGCGTGTGCTGGGTTGGCGGGCTTGCCCCGCGCAGTCCCTTGTGCTGCTACACTAGGAAGGTATTGCGAAAGGCGCGGCGCTTGCCAAGACGGCGGGCGTCAGTCGATGGGCGTCGCAGATTTGTGTCGCGCGTCAGCCTGCAACTACCTGTCCGTAGCGTTGCAAAGGAGCGCAGAGATGGCAGAGCAGCCACTCGTAGGCATCATCATGGGTTCTAAGTCTGACCTCCCCACCATGGAGGCCTGCACCGCACAGCTCGAGGAGCTGGGCATTCCGTACGAGCTGGTTATTGCGAGCGCGCACCGCACGCCCAATAAGGTTCACGAGTGGGCGAGCAACGCGGAGGCACGCGGCCTGCGCGTCATCATCGCCGCTGCCGGTAAGGCGGCGCACCTGGGTGGCGTCGTTGCCGCCTACACACCGCTGCCCATCATCGGCGTTCCCATGAAGACGAGTGATCTCGGCGGCATGGACTCCCTGCTCTCCATGGTGCAGATGCCGAGTGGCGTGCCCGTGGCCTGCGTGGCCATCAACGGTGCCAAGAACGCCGCCATCTACGCCGCGCAGATTCTCGGCGCCGGCGACGACGAGATTCGCGCCAAGGTCGTGGAGTTCAAGCGCGCCATGGCCGGGGCCTAGGCACAGAGACGAGAGGCGGGAGCTGGCGGATGATGAGCGAGCCGAGGAAGGGCAGGCACTTTGGGACTGCTTCTGGCGCAGAAGCCAAGCGGGCCGTCTCCGCTCACCCTCGCTGCTCGGCGACCGTCGACTCTGCGCGCGGCACCGAAGCGCCCGCGGATGGCCGCGTGGCTGCCAGCCGCAAGGCCACGGCACCGCACCCCGTTGCCACTCGTAGGGCCATGCCGCGAAGCTCTGCCGACCCCAAGTCCGCACCGTCCCTCACCTCGGCCGCCCACAAGCCCGCGTCGCAGACCCTCGCGCAGCGCTCGGCCTCGCCCTATGCCAGGGGTGCCTACCAAGGCACCGGCTTTGTGGGACAAGACCGACGCCCCCGCGTGGCGCGCTCGCAGCGCAGGCGTGTGCTGTCCTCTGCGCTCATCGTCATCGGCGTGGTACTGCTCTTGGTGGCAGGCGGCCTCTTTGCCTTCACCCAGTGGAGCTACCACAAGCAAGACGAGGTAAACGCGCGGCTTGCGGCCTACGCTACCGTCTCAGACGCACAGGCGTCGGGAGAGCCCGAACCCCCGCAGGTAGACTGGTCGGGGCTTAAGGCTGTGAACAGCGACGTAGTGGGCTGGGTGCAGATTCCGGGCACCAACGTGAACTTCCCGGTGTACCAGGGAGCCACCAACGAGACCTACCTGCGCACGAGCGCCACGGGCGAGTACAGCATCGGCGGCCAGGTGTTTCTCGACGCTGACAATACCGCTCCCGGCATGGTGGACAACCAAACGCTCGTCTATGGCCACCACCTCAACAACGGTGCCATGTTTGCACAGGTAGATGACATGGGAAGCCAGGAGGCCTTCGACGCCGCGCCGCTGGTGTGGTACGTCACTGAGGATGCCACCTATAAGCTCACGCCGCTGCTGTTCTACCGTACGCCTGCCTCCAACACCGACGCTCGCCGCATGAACTTTGACACGGCCGACGAGTTTCATGCCTACCTGCGCGGCCTTCTTGGCGAGGCTGCGGCGCAGGCGGCCGATGCGGACGCTATGATTGACTCCGCAGATCGCGTGCTTACGCTCGCTACCTGCGACTATGACAACAACTTTGGCAAGGGCAACGGACGCGGCCTTCTCGTGTGCGTCCCTGTTGCCGAGTAACGCACGTCCCTGCGGCTGCCACGCGCGGCCGCAGGCAACCGCCCCCGCCCATCACCCACGGAAGGCTTCCCTATGCGCGAAGACAACCTCACGTTTGACCAGATAACGGGCGCCGACGACGACATGCACGACGAGTGCGGCGTCTTTGGCATCTGGGCGCCTGGTCGTGATGTCGCCCGTATGACCTACTTCGGCCTCCATGCGCTGCAGCACCGCGGTCAGGAGAGCGCGGGCATCGCCGTGGGCGATGGCGCCACCGTCATGGTGCGCAAAGACCTCGGCCTCGTGAGCCAGGTCTTTACGGACTCCGATCTCTCGGCGCTGCCGGGCAAGGTGGCCGTGGGCCACGTGCGCTACGGTACGGCTGGATCCAAGGGCTGGGAGAGCGCCCAGCCGCACCTCTCTGCCATTAACGACGTTATCATCGCCTTGGCGCACAACGGCACGCTCGTCAACTTTGACCAGCTGCGCATCGAGCTCATCAACATGGGCGTGCCCTTCCGCACCCACACGGATTCGGAGGTGGCCGCGCGCCTCATCGGCTTCTTCACCGAGAAGAAGCACCGCCTGCGCAGTGGTATCGCCCATGCCATGGCCATGATGGAGGGCGGCTACGCCATGGCGCTCGTGCGCGAGAACGCGCTCTATGCGTTCCGCGACCCACGCGGCATCCGCCCCCTGTGCCTGGGCGAGCTGCCCGGCGGTCAGGGTTGGGTTGTTGCGAGCGAGACCTGCGCCCTCGACATCGTGGGGGCCACCTACGTGCGTGACATCCGTCCCGGCGAGATCCTGCGCATCTCCGACGATGGCCCGGTGAGCGAGCAGGCGCTCGAGCCCGAGCCCCGCGCCGAGTGCATCTTTGAGCACGTGTACTTCGCTCGCCCCGACTCTCGCTTCCACGGCAGCAGCGTGTATTCCATGCGCTACAACATGGGCGTGCAGCTGGCGCGCGAGGCGCCGGTGGACGCAGACCTCGTGATTGGCGTGCCCGACTCAGGGCTTCCGCCGGCGGAGGGCTTTGCCCACGAGCTTGGCCTGCCCTTTGGCGAGGGCCTCATCAAGAACCGCTACGTGGCGCGCACCTTTATCCAACCCACGCAGGAGCTTCGCGAGATGGGCGTGCGCCTCAAGCTCAACGCCCTCATCGACAACGTGGCCGGCAAGCGCCTTGTGGTGATTGACGACTCCATCGTGCGCGGCACCACCTCCAGGCAGATCATCCGCATGCTCAAGGACGCGGGTGCCTCTGAGGTGCACATGCGCATCAACTCGCCCGAGGTCACTTGGCCGTGCTTCTACGGCATTGATACCGACACGCAAGACCAGCTCATCTCCGCGAGCAAGAGCGTGGAGGAGATCTGCGAGTACATCGGCGCAGACTCGCTCGCCTTCCTCTCGCCGGAGGGGCTGCGTACCTGTGTGCCGCCCATCACCGACGAGGCGAGCTCGCGTGAGGGTGCGTGCTGCTCGTGCGGCGACTCCTGCGGCGGGTACTGCACGGCCTGCTTTACGGGCGAGTATCCGGTGGAGATTCCGGCGAGCTTCTCCAAGGGCAAGTTCCTCGAGGGCTACACCCCCAAGAACCTGAGCCACGCGAGCGCCGCGAGCCAGATGCACGTGGCCGAGGTGGCCGGCGCCGCCTTCGTTTCCACGGACGACTAACGGCGGTGGGCGGCGGGTGGCTGGCGGCTGGTGGAGGGCGAACACGCCGCCCGCCCGCGCACCGCGAGCCCCAGCTCGCCGTGCACGCCCCGTGCCCAGCCGCCCACCGCGTCACCCGAGCGTATACAGACCCCTCGTGTCGAAAGGACATGAAATGAGCGAGACCAAGCAGGTTACCTACGCAGATTCCGGCGTTGACACGGCCGAGGGCGCCCGCGCCGTCGACGCCATCAAGCAGATGGTGAAGGAGACCAACCGCCCCGAGGTCATCGGTGGTATCGGCGGCTTTGGCGGCCTGTTCTCCGCTGCCGCCATGAGAGACATGGAAGACCCCATCCTCATCTCGGGCACCGACGGCGTGGGCACCAAGCTCGTGCTCGCGCAGCTGCTTGAGCGCCATGAGACGGTGGGCCAGGATCTAGTGGCCATGTGCGTGAACGACATTCTCGCCTCTGGCGCCGAGCCCCTGTTCTTCTTGGATTACGTGGCCATTGGCCATATCGAGGCTGCTCACATGGCCAAGATCGTGAAGGGCGTGGCAGTCGGCTGCAAGCTTGCGGGCTGCGCGCTCGTGGGTGGCGAGATGGCCGAGCACCCCGGCGTCATGCGTGCCGACGACTACGACCTTGCCGGCTTTGCCGTGGGCGTGGTTGATCGCCCCAAGATGCTCGACCCGGCAAACGTCCGTCCCGGAGACGTCATCCTCGGCCTCGCGAGCACCGGCATTCACTCCAATGGCTACTCGCTCGTGCGCCGCGTGCTCGGCGTTGACGGCGTGGTGCCCGGCACGCCCGAGGCTGCCGAGAAGCGCGTCCAGCTCGAGCAGGCTTGCGAGGCGCTCGGCGGCGAGTCCATGGCAGACGCCCTGCTGCGTCCCACCAAGATCTACGTGAAGCCCGTGCTTGAGGCGTTGCGCGCCGGTGCCCCGGTGCACGCCCTCGCCCACATCACGGGCGGCGGCATCACCGAGAACCTCAACCGCGCCCTCGCGCCCGACGTGGACGCCGTGGTTGGGCGCACCGTTGCCGCTGGCGCGTCCAACGAGGCTGGCGTGGCCTGCACCTTTACCTGGGACATGCCGCCGGTCATCTCCGAGGTGTGCCGCAGGGCCCAGCTCTCGCCCAACGAGGCCTGCAAGACCTTCAACATGGGTGTGGGCATGTGCGTCATCTGCGCTCCCGAGGACGAGGACGCCGTGCGCTCCGCGCTGGTTGCCGCGGGCGAGCAGCCGTTCCGCGTGGGCACCTGCGTGGCTGGCACCGGCAAGGTTCGCTACGCCGACGAGCTGGCATAAAGGAGCTGCTATGAGCACCAACTCCAAGCTGTCCGACATCCTGCAGGACGACGAGGCGCGTCGCTTGGTTGAGGCCGCTGGCCTTCCGCCCGAGGCCATCCCGACGGGTGCCTTCTTCAGCGACGCGGCCGAGCGTGAGCTGGCGGCCACGCGCGAGGCGGCTCGTCGCGAGCACGAGGCGGCCCGCGCTGCGGGCGAGGGGCATGTTGCCGCCGAGCAGGCCGCCCGCGAGGCGTCCTCGGGCTTTGTGCCCACGCCGGGCAACAAGCTCCAGCAAGAGATTGCCGAGCGCCGCGCCGCCGGCAGCACCGAGCCCCTGCGCCTGGGTGTGCTGCTCTCGGGCAGCGGGACCAACCTGCAGGCCATCATCGACTGCATAGAGGCGGGGGCGCTCAATGCCGAGATTGCGCTCGTGGTCTCAAGCCGTCCGAGCGCCTATGGCCTCAAGCGTGCCGAGGCGGCGGGCATCCAGACCCTCACGCTCTCCAAGGAGGTCTACGCAGACCCCATGGCAGCCGACGAGATCATTGCCTCCGAGCTGCTCCGCTGCGAGGTTGATTACGTGATCATGGCTGGCTACATGCGCATGGTGCATGCGCCGCTGCTTGTGACCTTCCCCAACCGCGTGGTGAACCTGCACCCGGCGTTGCTGCCGAGCTTTACCGGCGCGCACGCCATTGACGACGCGTTTGAGCGCGGCGTCAAGGTAACGGGTGTGACGGTGCACTTCGCCAACGCTGCCTACGATGCGGGCCCCATCATCGCCCAGCGTCCCGTGGTGGTGCAGGAGGGCTGGAACGTAGAGGAGCTTGAGGCTGCGATTCACGAGGTGGAGCATGTGCTGTACCCCGAGACCATCCAGCTGCTCGCCGAAGGCCGCGTCCACGTGCGCCCTGACAACGTCGTGGAGATCGCGCAGGCATAGGCACCATAGTTTCACGTGCAACGAGGGCGCGGGCATCCATCAATCCGGATGCCCGCGCCCTTTTGCTGTGCGCCGGCGCGCCCAGTTCACTTTCAACATTGCTGTCCTTACGGAAGTGAATTGAAGTTCACTTCCGTAAGTGGCGTGAGAGAGGGAGCGAATGATGGCAGACGAGTGCTCGCGGCCAAGCGTGCCGATGCGGGCTAGCGTCGCTTGAGGACGGCGACCGTCTCGGCGTGCTTGGTGTGGGGGAACATGTCCACCACGCTCATGTTCTCAAGCTTGTAGCCACCGCCGAGGAGCGTGTCGAGGTCGCGGCGCTGGGTCTCGGGGTTGCAGGAAACGTACACTACGCGCTCGGGCGCCAACTCCACCACACCATGCAAAAACGCCGGCGTGGAGCCCGCCCTCGGCGGATCCATGAGCACCACGTCAAACCCACGGCTGGCGCGCCGTGCGTCGCGCATGTAGGCGGTGGCGTCGGCGCAGATGAAGCGGCAGCTCTCAGAAAGGCCGTTGCGCTCGGCGTTGACGCGGGCGTCTGCCACGGCACCCTCCACCTGCTCCACGCCCACTACCTCAAGGCCCGCCACCTGCTTGGCCGCGCACATGCCAATGGTGCCAATCCCGCAGTAGGCGTCGAGCACGCACATGCCGCCCGCAAGGTGTGCACCCTCAATGGCGAGCGCATACAGGCGCTCGGTCTGCTCGGGGTTGGTTTGGTAGAAGCTTGTGGGGCCAATCTCAAACTCGCAGCCCAAGAGCTTGTCGACCATGGTGCCCGAGCCCCACAACGTGCGGGTCTCGCGCCCCAGGATGGCGTTGGTGCGGCGCTCGTTGACGTTTTGCGCAATGGCGGTGACCTGCGGCGCATACTTGCGCACGCGGTCAACGAACTTTTGCTCGCGGTTGATGGCATGGCCATTGGTAACGAGCGTGAGCAGGCACTCATTGGTGGCCCACCCCATGCGCACCACGGCGTGGCGCAACAGCCCACGCCCCTCGTCCTCGTTATAGGCTGGCACGCTCAGCTCCTGCGCGGCACGAGCCACGGCGTTGAGCGCCTCGCGCGCGCCCGGCGCCTCGGCCAGGCACTCGGCGCACGGCACGATGCGGTGCGTGCCACGCGCGTAAAAGCCGCTCTGCACGGCGCCCCGCACGCCTGGCGCAAAGGGCGTTGCCGCCTTGTGGCGGTAGTGCACGGGCTCCTTCATGCCATATATGGGCAGGTGGCCGCCGTGTCCGTTGTGCAGGTGCGCCTTGGCGAGCACGTCTGCAAAGAGGTGCTCGATGTGCTCGCGCTTGCGCTCGAGCTGGATGGGGTAGGGCACCTGCAGCCACTCGCATCCGCCGCACGATTTGGCGATGCCGCAGGTTTGCGTCTTGTATCCCATGGTTCTCCTACCCTCACGTGCCCGGCGCGGCGCCTTGCGGCCGCATTCGTACTATTGTGCCATCTTCTTGTGCGGGCTGCCCGCCTGGCGCGCGCGTCGGGCGCGGATGGGCCTGACATAGTCCGTGAGTGCCTGAGTACGGGTGCCCGCCTGTCGCGTGCGACGGGCGCACGGCGGAGGCGCATGGGGTGCGGCTTTGCGCTTGGTGCGGTGCTCGCGTCGCGCCGCAGCCGCTGGCGCCTCCGCGCCTCCGCGCCTGCCACACTGTCGCAGCTGACGACGCCCGACGTTGCCGCCGCGCCTCCACGCCACCGCACTTGCCACGCCGCCACAGCCGCCGCCACGCCGCTGTCGGGCGGCGCCGCCTATCCGGCATATCTGCCCCGCTCGGGGTATTGCCCCATCCCGCGCGGCGTAAAACGGGCGCGTATTGGGTACCGTGGGCGCTAACGACACGCGCCGTGGGCGCAGCTCGGCGGCGCACCCAACAATGGAGGGAGTCATCATGAGCGAGAAGATCAGGAACGTTGCCCTCGTGGGCCAAGGCGGCGTGGGCAAGACCATGCTCGCCGAGGCCATGCTCCACCTCTCTGGCGTAACCAACCGCCTGGGTGGCCACAAGGGCACCAAGCCCACGCTCGACTACGACCCCGAGGAGGAGAAGCGTTCCTTCTCCATCAAGCTCACCATGGCGCCCATTCCGTGGAACAATGCGCGCCTGAACGTGATTGACACCCCCTGCTACCCAGACTTTATTGGTGACGCCTACGCTGCCATGGCCGCCGTTGAGACTGCAGTGTTTGTGGTTGACGCCGCAAGCTCCGCCGGCGCCGTTACCACGCGCCTGTGGTATGCCGCCGAGGACCTCTCCCTCGCCCGCGCCATCTTCGTGAACCGCGTCGACCGCTCCGAGGCGCGCTACGAGCAGACCCTCGCAGACCTGCAGGAGCGCTTTGGCGCGCGCCTGGGCGCCGTGACCCTGCCGTGGGGCGTGGGCGAGGACTTCCGCGGCATCATCGACATCGTGCACATGACGGCGCGCCACCTCGTTGACGGCAAGTCCGTGACCGAGGACATCCCCGCAGATATGCTGGCCTCCGCCGAGGAGGCGCGCGCCCGTCTCTGCGAGCTGGTGGTTGAGGCCGACGACGAGCTCATGCTCAAGTACCTCGAGGGCGACGAGCAGCTCACCCAAGACGAGCTCGAGGGGCTCATGGCCAAGGCCATTGCCGAGCGCATCTTTGTTCCGGTGTTTGCCGGCTCCTGCGTGATGGAGGAGGGCGTTACCAGCCTGCTCGACGACATCGAGTGCTACTTCCCCGCGGCGAGCGACTTTGGCTCCGTGCCGCTGGTGAACGGCGACTACCTCGACATCGACGAGGGCGACGACCGTCCGGTGGGCTTTGTCTTCAAGGTGCTCAACGACCAGCAGTCTGGCCGCCTCGCGCTCATCAAGGTGCTTGCCGGCACCATGACGCCGGGCCTCGAGCTCACCTGCGCGCGCACGCGCAAGTCTGATCGCCTGGCGCACGTCTACCACATGGTCGGCCGTGAGCTCGCCGAGGTGCAGAGCGCCGTTGCCGGCGACATCGTGGTGGTTCCCAAGATCTCTGCGATGGCGGGCGACACGCTCTCTGTTACCGGCAAGGTTGAGGCTGCTGCCTTCCGCTTCCCCAACTCGCTGTACCGCGTGGCCATCGAGCCCGACAAGCGCGGCACCGAGGACAAGCTCTACGGCTTCCTCGAGAAGAGCTGCGACGCAGACCCCACCATGCAGGTTACCCGAGACGAGGACACCGGCCAGACGGTCATCAGCGCCATTGGCGAGGCGCAGGTCTCCGTGCTGCTCGACCGCATGGCCGCCCGTGCGGGCGTGACGGCGCACATTGTGCCGATGCGCGTGCCGTACCGCGAGACCATCCGCCGTACGGCGAGCGCCCAGGGCCGTCACAAGAAGCAGACGGGTGGCGCCGGCCAGTACGGCGACTGCTGGCTGCGCCTTGAGCCCAACCCGGGCGCCGGCTACGAGTTTGTTGACGAGGTTGTGGGCGGCCGCATCCCCAAGGGCTTGATCCCGGCCGTTGACAAAGGCGTGCGGGAGACCATGCGCGAGGGCGTGGTGGCCGGCTATCCCATGATTGACGTGCGCGTTGCCTGTTACGACGGCAGCTATCACAGCGTTGACTCCAACGAGATGGCCTTCAAGTCTGCCGCGCGCATTGGCTTCCATAAGGCCGCCGCGCAGGCCGAGCCCGTGGTGCTCGAACCCATGGCCAAGCTCACGGTGACGGTGCCCGAGGATTACGCCGGCTCCGTGATGGGCGACGTCTCCGCGAGCCGCGGCCGCGTTGAGGGCATGGAGGCCGGCTCTCGCGGTCAGACCATCATCCAGGCGCGCGTGCCGTATGCCGAGGTGCTCGATTACGCCACGCGTCTGCGCTCCCTCTCGCGTGGCACGGGCGAGTTTACGCTCGAACTCGAGGGCTATGAGCAGGTGCCGCACGACGTGCAGGCCAAGCTCGCTCAGGAGTGGGCGGATCGCCGCGCCTCGGGTAGGTAGCGACTCCGGGCACCCGGCGCCTGCGCGCCGCGGGCGCCCGCTCCGCGCTGGCCGGCCCACGCCAGCCTGCTACACCAGCCCGCGCCAGCCTGCTACGCCGGCAGGCACTCTCACATAGGGCTTCCCCCTCCGCCCGCCGCTGCCCTCCCTCCCGCAGCGGCGGGCGTTCTTTCTCTCGCGCCGCCTCCACGTGCGCAACATCCGCAGCACAGTGACTGTCGTCGCGCTTATGACCCCAAACGAGTATCATTGAAGCGTTGTAAGCAAAGTGCGCGTCACAAGGCGCGTTCATGGGCGCGCATGCGCCTTGTGAGGTTGAAAAGGGGTATTCATGCTCACTGCCAAGGAGATCAAGCCCGGCATTTGGTGGGTCGGCGGCATCGACTGGAACGAGCGCATGTTCCACGGCTACACCACCGAGGCTGGCATCACCTACAACGCCTACCTGATCATCGACGAGAAGGTCACCCTCATCGACACGGTGAAGCCGAAGTTTGCCGACGAGCTCATTCAGCGCATCTCCCAGGTCATCGACCCGTCCAAGATTGACGTCATCGTCACCAACCACGTGGAGATGGATCACTCCGGCACCCTGCCGCGCATCCATGAGCTTGCTCCCAGCGCCGAGATTTACGCGAGCGCCCCCAACGGCGTGAAGGAAATCAAGGCCCACTATGGCCTCGACGTCACGGGCGTTAAGAGCGGCGACTCCATCTCCATCGGCAAGCGCACCCTCACCTTTGTGGCCACGCCCATGGTCCACTGGCCCGACAACATGGTCACCTACTGTCCCGAGGACAAGGTGCTGTTCTCCAACGACGCCTTTGGCCAGCACTTTGCCTCGTCCAAGCACTTTGACGTGGACAACGGCCTCGCCGAGGTCATGTATCAGGCGCGCAAGTACTATGCCAACATCGTGCAGCCCTACGCCGCGCAGGCTCGCCGTGCGCTCGACGCGGTGAAGGCGCTCGACCTTGAGATGATCGCCCCTTCGCACGGCATCATCTGGACCGAGCACATCGCTGACATCCTGGCTGCCTACGACGAGTTCTGCTCTGGTGAGGTCAAGGAGAAGGCGCTCGTGTTGTACGACAGCATGTGGGAGTCTACGGCCAAGATGGCCAAGGCAATCTGCGAGGCGTTTGTTGAGGAGGGCGTGCCTGCGCGCTACATCGACCTCAAGCACATGCACGAGAGCGACATCATGACGGACTTCCTCGACACCAAGTATGTGTGCGTGGGCTCTCCGACGCTCAACTCCCAGATGCTGCCGACCGTAGCTGGCTTCCTGACGTATATGCGTGGCCTGTCGCCGAAGAACAAGCAGCGTGTGGGACTTGCGTTTGGCAGCTACGGCTGGGCTCCCATTGGCCCCAAAAACGTGGGCAAGCAGCTTGAGGAGGCTGGCTTTGCGCTGCCGGTCGATACCCTGGCGCAGAACTGGATCCCGAGCCAGGAGGCGCTCGACGGCATTCAGGCCACCGTGCGCAGCATGATTGAGGCTGGCGAGTAGCAGGCCGTGCCTTGTGGGGCGTGGGCGCCTTGCGGGGGTTGGTTGGCAACAGATGTGGTGGCTTTGAGGGGCGCGGCCAGGCCGCGCCCCTTCTCTGTTGTGCGGTTTGGCGGGCATGCGGGCTGCGTGTGCGGGCTGAATTTATACGAATGCATGCGGCTGCATAAATACTTGAGTTTATGCAACTTTATACAAGCGTTTTTTGGCGTGCGGCCTCGTGTGGTAAAAATCGCGACTATTCAGCAATTGACGGCTGTTCAATGCGGCCCGCCGAGGCCATTTGAGGCAAATAGCCTTACATAAGACGCGGCGATCTACGCTTTTACGACATCTGGGCGGCTGTTGCGCCGCACCTTGGGTCAATCAGGGCCGCTTTCGCGACTGTATATTGCTGAATAGTCGCGATTTTTGACAAAGGCTGCTTTGGCAGGCCGCCTGCGAGGCACGGATAAGGGACTTGCAAGCAAAGCGCCTACGTATATACTGTTAAGCGACAAAGTGTTACTTAAATGCCCAAACTAAGCCGCCACCCGTAAGCACGGGGGACAAGCCGAGCGCGCAAGACGGGGAATCTTGTGTGCCGCCGGCGGGGAGCGATTTCCGTACGGGCAATTTTGGGCATGGGGAGCAAAGGAGAGCACATGGCTTCAAAGGTGTACTTCACAGACCTGCGCACGCATGGTCGCACGAGCCTACCGGCAAAGCTTGACCGTCTGGTGCGCAAGGCGGGCATTGAGCAGATCGACATGCGCAACAAGTACGTGGCCATCAAGATGCACCTGGGCGAGCCGGGCAACCTCTCCTATCTGCGCCCCAACTACGCTCGCGTGATCGTGGACATCGTGCGCGAGCTGGGCGGCAAGCCCTTCATCACCGACTGCAACACGCTCTATGTGGGCGGCCGCAAGAACGCGCTTGACCACCTGGACAGCGCCTATGCCAACGGCTTCAACCCCTTCCAGACGGGCTGCCACACCATCATCGCCGACGGCCTCAAGGGCCTGGACGAGGTTGAGGTGCCCGTTGAGGGCGGCGAGTACGTGAAGAACGCCAAGATCGGCCGCGCGCTCATGGACGCCGACATCGTGATCAGCCTTACGCACTTCAAGGGCCACGAGGGCGCCGGCTTTGGCGGCTGCATGAAGAACATCGGCATGGGCGGCGGTTCCCGTGCCGGTAAGATGGAGCAGCACGCCGCGGGCAAGCCGAGCGTCAACGTCTCCAAGTGCGTTGGCTGCGGCCAGTGCGCCAAGATCTGCGCCCACGGCGCCTTTAGCTTTGACGAGCAGCGAGAGCTCACCGGTGCCTCCGGCAAGACCCGCACGGTAAACGTGGCGAGCATCGACCACAACCGCTGCGTTGGCTGCGGCCGTTGCATTGCCGTGTGCAACCAAGACGCCATCAGCCCCGACTATGACGCTGCTGCCGAGGTGCTCAACTACAAGATCGCCGAGTACACCAAGGCCGTGGTGGACGGACGTCCGCAGTTCCACGTGTCGCTGGCCATCGACGTGAGCCCCAACTGCGATTGCCACGGCGAGAACGACACGCCCATCGTTGCCGACATCGGCATGTTTGCGAGCACAGATCCGGTGGCCATCGACCAGGCCTGCGCAGATGCCGTGCTGGCACAGCCGGCGCTGCCCAACACCGAGCTCACGGAGATGCGCGAGAAGCTCGAGGCGGCGGGCGAGCTTGACGAGGAGCACGCGCACGACCACTTCCATGTGACGCACCCCGACACCGACTGGAAGAGCTGCATTGACCATGCCGAGAAGATCGGCCTGGGCACGCGCGAGTACGAGCTAGTTCGCATCTAGCGCGGCGGCAGCTGCGGCCGCAACGCCCCGCGCCTCGTCGCGCGCCGCGTCAGCCACAAGCGCAAAAGCCACGGGCGGCGCTTCCCGACAACAGGGAGGCGCCGCCCGCGCGTTATGCGAGCGCCACAGAGAAACACCCGCTATCCGCACGCCGTGCGGCGCAGATGGCTATACTGAGAGAACTATGCCGGGATGGGCCCGGCTCCGCTGGCGTGCCAATGCCGCCGCCAGCACGCTAGAGCGAGGAGATTATGAACGCGAAGGACTCCGGAGACTGTCACAGTTACAGCCCCAGTCGCACCTGCCACCCCGCAGCCGCGCCCGCCCGCGCCGCTGCCAACACCGAGGGGGTGAGCGCATGGGTATCGCGCTAAGCATCGTCCTTACGCTTCTGCTTACCGTCGCTAACGGATTCTTTTCCATGTCGGAGATGGCGCTTACCACCGCCAAGCGCGCCACCCTCGAGCACGACGCCGAGGAGGGTGACAAGCGAGCCGTCAAGGCGCTCGAGCTCGCCACCGACTCCACGGACTTCTTGGCCACCATCCAGGTTGCCATCACGCTGGTGGGCTTCTTCTCGGCCACCGTCTCGTCCAACACGCTCTCTGACCCGCTGACCGCGTGGCTCACGAGCTTTGGCATCGGGCCCGTGAGCGCCATTGCCCCGGCGCTTTCGCCCATCGTGATTACGCTCGTCGTGTCGTACCTGAGCATCGTGATTGGCGAGCTCGTGCCCAAGCGCATCGGCCTTGCCGATGCCGAGGGCATGGCCAAGAGCGTGGCGGGCCCCATCATGGTGTTCCGTCGCATCGCCAAGCCGCTCGTGTGGCTCACCCAGGCCAGCGCCAACGGCCTCTCCATGCTGCTGCGCATCAAGAGCGCAGACGATCGCCAAGACGTCTCCGAAGAGGAGATTCGTTACATGGTGACCGATGCGGACGACCTCTCCGAGAAGGAGAAGTCGATGATTCACGAGATCTTCGACCTTGGTGACGCCATCGCCCGCGAGGTCATGGTGCCGCGCGTTGACATGACGGCGGTGGAGGACACGGCCACGCTCGAAGAGGTGCTCAACCTCATGCGTCGCACGGGGTATTCGCGCATTCCGGTGTTCCACGAGGACGTCGACCGCGTTGTGGGTGTGGCCCACATCAAAGACCTGATCGGCCCCATCGTGGACAAGGGCGACGAGGACGACAAGATTCGTCGCTACGTGCGCGAGGCCACCTTTGTGCCCGACACCAAAGATATCATCCCCCTGCTTTCCGAGATGCAGAGCAGCCATGACCAGATGGCCATCGTCGTGGACGAGTATGGCGGCACGGCTGGTCTCATCACCATCGAGGACATCGTGGAGGAGGTCGTGGGCGAGATCGAGGACGAGTTTGACCCTGACAACAAGTACCTCACGCGCCTGAGCGATACCGAGTGGCTGGTGGATGGCCGCTTCTCCATTGACGATGCCATCGAGCTGGGATGGCCGCTCGAAGACTCCGACGAGTACGAGACGGTGGCGGGCTTTATCCTCGAGCTCGCAGATTCCGTGCCCGAGCCGGGCGAGGTGTTTGAGGTTGAGGGGTTCCGCTTCCGCGTGCAGTCGATGCGCGGCCGTCGCATTGCGCTGCTGCGCGTGACGGCGCCCGAGCCCACGGAGGCTTCCGAGGAGGGAGACGAGGCGCAAGACTAGCGCGCCGCCCGCACCCGTCGCCAAGTCCTCTCCGGGCGCCCGCGCGCGGCGTCCCCGTGCGCTCGCGGCGGCACCCCCGGCCCTCGCGTGCGGCACTCCCGCCCGCCCGCGTGCGGCATCCATGGGCGCCTTGCACGCTCCCTGCCGCGGCGGCTGAGCGCCTGCGCACGTCTTATGTTCCTACATACCGGCTTCACAAAACAGCGCCGTCTGCCCGTTGGCAGGCGGCGCTGCTGGTACAAGGGGTTATACTGCATGCAATTGTCTGTGATGCTCGAGCGGGGTGTATCAAGTATGTATCTGTTCGGCTTCGCAGGCAGCATGCCCCTTAGTGGGCAGCCGAGGTAAACACACGTCAAACCAAGCAACGCCTCGCATATATGACCGAGCGCCTGCGGGCGCACTCTCAGGAGGCTTGTTTGGCCAGGACGAGAACATCAAAGACGCGGGGCGTGCGCGCCCTTGCCGTAGCCACCGCAATGACGGTGGTCGTTGCGGTGGCGGGCGTCCTTTGCCTGTCTCGCATGACCCTCGCCCAAGCCGCCTCGGATGACGTTGCGGCCTCCGTTGCCGCCGTGGGTGTGAGCACCTCGGCATCCGCATCCCAGCTCTCAGAAGACCCGGCAGACAAGTTTGCCGCCACCGCCCCTGATGATGACTCCGCACGGTCACAGCTCTCGCGGGGGGCCGCCCGTGCGCCGTACGAGGTCGAGGTCATTGGTCCCGACCAGGCCGGCGAGCTCACTCCGGGCGTTACCGTGGGCGAGGACGGCTCGGTGCTCGTGCTCGTGGATGACGGCTGGCAGGTGGGCGAGGCCTCTGCCTACACCCTTGTCTGCAACGACGGCTATGACGCCACCGCCTCGGGCACCAAGCTCACCGAGACGAGCATGACGGTTGCCGTGCCAGCCAACCGCCTCGATCTGCTCGGCAAGACCTGCGAGATCTACTACAACGGCAAAACGGTGCGGGCCAAGGTCACCGATACCGGCGGCTTTGCGCCGCTTGGCCGCGCGCTTGACCTCGCGGGCGGCGTGTGGCGCGCCCTTGGTGCCTCCTCCACAGACGAATGGGGCGTCCGCACCGTTTCCTATCGCTTCGTGGAGTAGCCGCTCCCTCCTGCGAATTAGCCGCCGTATCCGCTACCATGGCTTGCATGGATGGCGCATGGGCGCCTCGCTGCTCGAACAGCGCACTCATCGGCAGGGGGCATGCATGGCTCAGCTCGTAGAAATCACCAAGGTTGCCGTGGCGCCAAAGCACTTCACGGCGCGCGTCCACATTGCCAACGGGGGCCCGCTCACCACTGACGAGGATCTCGTGGGCACCACGCACGTGTATCGCCTGCTGCCCGAGATTTGCGACCATGCCTGCCTGGGCGACGAGGGTGCCACCTTTAAGGACGCCATGGGGGCAACCGAGGTGGCGCACCTACTTGAGCACGTGGCCATCGAGCTCATGGCGCGCACCAACCTCGCCGGCGACATCACCTGCGGCCGCACGTGGGAGGTTACGGGCGAGGAACGCACCTATGACGTGCAGCTTGCCTGTCCCGACGACGTGCTGGTGTCTTCTGCGCTTTCGAGCGCTGCGTGGATCTTGCAGTGGGCCTATTCTGGCGGTGCCGACCCCAAGCCCGACGTCGATGCCATCGTTGAGGGCATCCGCGCGCTTGTGGAGCATGCCGAGGAGCTCGCCGCGCAGTATGAGGCTGAGGCCGCAGAGACGTCTGCCGAGGGCGAGGACACGCCTGAGCTGGAGGGTGCGGCCGAGCCCGAGGAGGGACTTGACGCCGATGCCGGCGAGCATGGTGAGCCTGCCGAGGGGAATGCGGCGTATGGTGAGCCTGCGTTCGATGGCGCCGGCGAGCTCGACTCGAGCAACTACGCCGTTGACTAGGGCGCATGCGGGTATAATCGCTGGGAAGTGACTGCAAAGACGACACGCCGCAGAGCGGCGCATAAGGAGGCAGCAATGAGCAAGGCTGGAGTTGGGTTTGTTCTCGGAAGCGTGTTTGGTGCCGCCGTGGGTGTTGCGGCGGGCATTCTGCTTGCTCCGCGCTCTGGTGCCGAGAGCCGTGCCATGGCTGCCGATGCCATGAACGACGCGTGGGATGCCGCGGCTGACGCCTACGAGAAGGGCGGCAGCGTGGTCTCCGAGCGCCTGAGTGGCGTTCGTCCCACCGTTGACGCCGCCTCTGACGAGCTGCGTGCCAAGATCGACCTGGCTCGCGAGCGCATGGACCAGCTTCGCGACACCCTGTCTGAGAACGTGACCGCCGCTTCTGAGAGCGTGACGGGCGCCGTGAACGCCGTGGCCGACAAGATGGGTGCTGCCGCTGCCCAGGCTCCGAGCGCAGAGGCTGTTGACGTGCACGTTGAGGCTGCTTCGGACGAGGCGTAGGGTTTAGCCAAGACGAGTTGCCGTGGGGCGCTGGCGGGAAACCGCGGGCGCCCCACGTTGTATCTTGCGGCTCTGTGGGTGGAGCGCGGGCGGCATGCGCGGGTGCGCAAAACCCTGCCGCCGCCTTGCCCACAACGGTTTGGAGACGAGCATGTACACGATGGCAGAGCTCACGCGCCTCAAGGTGTGGCGCGAGCGCACGCCCTCGCGCAAAGACGAGAAGGCACAGGCCACGCCCGAGCCCAAGCGCTTGGGACGCGTCCACAATCTCGTGTTTGCCGAGGATGGCCGCCGCGTGGTGGGGCTCATGGTGAAGCGCCCCGACGTGGCTGGCATGATCAAGCAAAAGGACTGCTTTGTGGCGCTCGACGCCTTGCGTCGCACCGAGGGCGGCCTTGTGGTCTCGGCAGAGAAGGATGCCGTGGACGAGGCGGCCTGCAAGCGCCTGGGCATTGACCTCGAGACGTGCTTTATCTGGAGCGGCATGCCGGTGAAGACCATCTCTGGAAAGCCCCTGGGCTACGTCATGGATGCGCGCTTTAACGAGTGCACCGGCGCGGTTGACTGCTTTTGCACGCAGGAGGGCTCGGCGGCGTCGGCGCTCGTGGGCAGCTTCGAGATTCCGGCGGCGTGGTTTGTGCGCTATGCGTCGGGCACCATGGTGGTGCGCGACGAGGCCGCCTCGCTCGAGCTCTCGGGTGGCTTGGCGGGCAAGGCGGGCGAGGGCTACGCCCATGCCAAGGACGGCGCCAAGCGCGCGGTTGCCAAGGCCGATACGGCGGCTGCCGCTGCGGTGGACAAGGGCAGCCACGCGCTCGGGAGCATGATAGGCAAAGCGAAGTCGGCGTTTGCGGAGGGCTCAGTGCAAAGTGCCGGCAAGCCTGTGGCGGGGGAGAGCGCCCCCAAGGCCGGCACGGCCGCAGCGCGCCCTGCCGCCGCCTCGACGAGCCAAGAGGCTGGCAAGAAGGCCGCCCGGGCCGTAACCAAGCAGCTTGGCAAAACCAAGGGCATGTTCTCGGGCTTCATGCGCGAGTTTAAGGACGCAAGCAAGTAGGGCAACGCCTCCGTCTTGGGGCGGGTGCAACTCAGGGGATGGCCATGAGCTACGACAACAATCCGTATAGCAACCCAGACCGCCGCCGTGCGCATCCGCGTCGCGGAGATGCGCCTGCGCGTGGTTCGCGTCCTGCGGACGAGCGCCGCTCAGGCTCGCACTCGGGTGCATATGGCCAGCGAAGCTCTGCCCACGGCAGCTCACGCGAGGGGTATCGCGGCTCAGACGCGCCGCGCCGCCGCGCTGGTGAGCCGTCGTATCGCTCGGACGCCTCTGCACGCCGCTCGTCTGCCGGCCGCGCGGGCGCGTCCCCGCGGCCGCATGCGCGCCAGGAGCGTGCCCCGCAGTTCCGCTCGGCGCAAGACGGCCGCTCGCGCGCCCGCTCCCAGGCGCATCGCGACGCCTCGGGGCGCTATGCCACGCCCGGCTCGCGCCCGCAGGCCCGCCCCGGCGCCTCGCGCCAGCGCGCCGGACGCCCCGCGCGTTCGCAGGGCTTTAGGCTTCCGCAGCTCATGGGCGCAAACCGCGTGCCCACCGGGTATCGCCTTGCGCGCGCCGGAGGGTCTTCGCGCGGGCTCAACACCAACGTGGTGACCGCCATCGTGGGCATCGTGGTGGTGGCCACCCTCGTCATCGTGGGAATCCTCATGTGGTCAAACCGCTCGGTTGAGATCACACTCAACGGCGAGAAGGTTAGCGTGCGCGTGGGCAGCACGGTGGAGCAGGTCATCTCCGAGCAGGAGCTCGCGCCCGAGGCGGGTAACCTCATCTCGGTGGCGGGCGACACGCTCGAGACGGGCACGGGCTACGCCTACCTCGCCAAGCTCGGCGGCAACGAGATGGATGGGGCCACCACGGCGGCCTACCGCGTCTCTCCCGGCGACGAGCTCACCATCGAGAACGGCCGCGACCGCACCGAGGACTACGACGTGCAGGTGGTGGAGGAGCAGCCCAAGCTCGAGATGGGCGGCGATGCCTGGGGCAACATCAGCTACATCTCCCAGTGGCCGAGCATTGGCAAGAAGGAGATGCGAACGGGTAAGCGCTCGGGCAAGACGGCCGAGGGCGACACGCTCCAAGAGACCAAGAACGCCGTGGTGAGCGTGCACCAAATCAAGCCCGACGACGGCAAGAAGCTCGTGGCCCTCACCTTTGACGATGGCCCTGCCGCCAAGTACACCGAGGCCTACCTCGATATTCTCAACCAGTATGGCATCCACGCCACGTTCTTTAACCTGGGCAACAGCATCCAGGAGTACCCAGACCTTGCAAAGAAGATCGTGGAGCAGGGCAGCGAGGTCATGAGCCACACGCAGCAGCACCAGCAGCTCTCTCTGCTCGATGCGCCGAGTCTGCAGAAGGAGCTTTCGGACACGTTCAGCGCCATCGAGAGTGCCACGGGCACCAAAACCACGAGCTTCCGCCCGCCCTATGGCGACTTTACCGAGAAGGCGTGGCTCAACTCGGGCGGCTTGGCCAGCGTGAGCGTGCTGTGGAACCAGGATTCCGAAGACTGGAAGCTGCCGGGCGTGGAGAAGCTCGTGAGCAACTCGCTCAAAAACGTTACCTCGGGCAGCATCATCCTCATGCACGACGGCGGCGGAAACCGCGACCAAGACGTGCAGGCGCTCTCGCAGATCATTCAGCAGCTGCAAGACCAGGGCTATGAGTTTGTGACCGTGACCGAGCTAATGAAGTCTGACAGCTCCATCCCGGCAGAGATTGCCAACGGCGACGCCGCCATGCCCGAGGGCTGCACCTGGCCCACCGAGATCGCGAGCTCAGATGACGGTGCGGCCACGGATGGCGGCGCGAGCAAGTAGTCCGCGGCGCTTGTGCCGGCGCTTCCCCTGGCGCCTGCGTCGGCACCTGCTCGCGCTTGCCATCGGCGCCGCCCTGGCGCCCGCGCGCGCCTGCTCGTCGCATCGCAAAACGCCGCATTTTTCCCGTGCGAATCTACATAAGGCGTGTACAATGTGCCGTGCGTATGGCGAAATCTCGCCGTGCGCACGGTTTTCTGTAGAGGGTCAATTCCAAGAGAAGGGTCTTTGATGAAACCCCGACCTGCGAGTCGATGACCCTGAGTGACGTGCTCTGACGCCCATGGCGTCCTCGGAGGCGCCGCCCAGGGTGCCCGAGAATGCCTGGCTGCGCGCAAGCGGCCGGGTTGCTAGTCGCGTGTGCCGAGTGGCCGCGCACGGCGCAAAGGAGCATGCATGATCTACCTGTCCCAGATGCTGGGAAACCCCGTCCTTGACGCTAACGGCGAGAAGATCGGCGTCGTCAACGACCTGGGCATTGCCACGCGCGAGGTCTTCCCGCGCGTTACGTCGCTGGCCTTTCAGGGGCCGGGCAAGACCCCGTTCATGATCAGCTGGCGCAAGTATGTGGAGACCTTTGACGAGAACGAGGTGCGCCTGGCGGTGCCGGCCACCGACATTCGCTTCTCGTACCTGCAGCCCAACGAGGTGCTCATCGCCCGCGACCTGCTCAACAAGCAGATCGTGGATACGCGCGGCATGCGCGTCGTGCGCGTGAACGACCTCAAGCTCTCCGACACAAGCTCCAGCCAGCTGCGCCTGCTCGGCGCCGAGGTGGGCGTGCGCGGCATCCTGCGCGCGCTGGGACCGGCCGTTGAGCGCGTGGCACTGCGCCTTGGCGGCCTCATGGGTCACGAGATGCCCGAGCGCATCATCGCGTGGAACTACATGGACCTCATCGACCGCGACCTTTCCAACGTCAAGCTCTCCGTGTCGCACCAGACGCTCGACGACCTACACCCGGCAGACGTCGCCGACATCATCGAGCAGCTCGACCCGCGCCTGCGCGGCCAAGTGTTTGCCCAGCTTGACGACGCCCAGGCAGCTGAGGCGATGGCCGAGCTCGATGATGACGAGATGGCCGCCAAGATCGTGGGCGCCATGGACGACGCCGACGCCTCGCGCATGCTCTCGGAGATGGACCCCGACGACGCCGCCGAGCTTGTGGGCGAGCTTGACTACGAGCGCGCCGAGAAGCTCCTGCGTCTCATGGGCATCAAGGAGCAGCGCGCCATTCGCCAGCTGCTTGGCTACAGGGAGAACACTGCGGGCCGCATCATGACCTCGGAGTACGTGGCCGCCCCGCGCGAGGCCACCGTGGCCGAGGTGGCCGCCCGCATGAAGGCGCTCCCCGAGGACTTTGAGCCCGTCAACTACGTGTATGTGACCGACGACGAGAACAAGATGGCGGGCGTGGTCTCGGTGAGGCGCCTGTTTGTCTCCGAGCCCGACGACACCCTCGGCAAGCTTGCCGGCGATGACGAGGTCATTGTGGCCAAGCCCGACGACGACCAGGAGGACGTGGCGGAGAACATCGCCAAGTACAACCTGCTCGCCATGCCCGTTGTGGACGAGAACACCGGCAAGATCCTCGGCATCGTTACCGTTGACGACGCCCTCGACGTCTTGGAGGAGGAGCACGAGGAAGACCTGCGCATTGCTGGCGGCAGCTCGGGCGGCAACGACTCGGGTGAGGCCTCGGGCGACGTGCTGCGCTTCATCCGCAATCAGATGTGGTTCTTCTTCTGGATTGCCGCGGCGCTGCTTTTGCTGCTGAGCTTGGGCTATGCGGGCGTCGTGGCGGCATTCGCGGCTCCCGTTGCGCTGGTGGCTGCCGGCGAGATGGTGCGCTATGTGACAAGCTTCTTCCTCGAGTTTGACGCCGATGACGAGGACGCCCCCTCGATGGGCGGCTTTGCCGTGAAGGGCTTGGTGCTGGCCATCCTGTGGGCGGCCATCGTGCTTCTGGTTGCCGGCGCTGCGGACCTGTACATCACGGGCGGCGGCTATGGCCGCTTCGCCACCGGCGAGCTCATGCGCGGCTTCAAGGCTGCGGCTACCTCGGTGCTGGTGAGCTTTGCGACGGCGCCGGTGTACCTTGCCGTGCTGCGTCGCCGCGACGAGAAGGGTGAAGACACCAACGGAGCCGCGCTTCAGGTGACCTCGCTCGTGGTGGCTACGCTTGTCTTTGTTGCCGTAGCCTTTGGCATGGCCAACATGGGCGTCTAGGCGGTGAGCCATGCGTAAGTTCAAGACGTGGAAGAACCTTCGCGGTGCCCGCTTTGTGGGTGCCGAGGCCGACGACGCCTCCATGCATGACGAGAGCACGCCCGCCATCAAGCTCACGGCGGCCACGGTGCTCGGCGCCATGGGGCCGGGCCTGCTTGCCGCCATGGCCGGAACCGACGCCGGTGGTGTGGCCACCTTCTCCAACGCGGGTGCCCTCTATGGCTACCAGCAGCTCTGGATCATCCCGGTGACCTGCTTTTTGCTCGTGGTAGTGCAAGAGACCGCAGCTCGTATGGGGTGCGTCACGGGCAAGGGCTTTGCCTCGCTCATCCGCGAGCAGTTTGGCGTGCGCAAGAGTGCGTTTGCCATGCTTTCGTTGCTCGTGAGCAACACCACCGTGACCCTCTCTGAGTTTGCGGGCATTGCGAGTGGTCTGGGCCTCTTTGGGGTGCCTACCTATGTGTCGGTGCCGGTGGCGGCGCTCGGCATCTGGCTTTTGGGCATGAGCGGCTCCTACAAGCGCATCGAGAAGGTGCTGCTGCTGGTGAGCTGCGTGTTTCTCGTGTACGTGGCCGCCGGTGTCATGGTGGGGCCCGACTGGGGCCAGGCGGCGCTCTATACCGTGGTGCCGCACATTGGCGCGGGCCCGCGCTACATCTCGCTCGTGGTGGCAAGCATTGGCACCACCATCGCCCCGTGGATGATCTTTTTGGCCGAGAACAACGTGGTGGAGAAGAACGCCCGCGTGGAGCACATCCCACTGCAGCGCATCGACACCGTGACGGGGGCCGTGGTGGCGAGCATCATTGCCTGGTTCATCATTCTCGTGACGGGCAGCGTGCTCTTCCCTGCGGGCATTGAGGTCAACTCTGCCGAGGACGCGGCACGCGCCCTCTCGCCCCTGGTGGGCTCCTACGCCGAGATTCTCTTTGGCGCGGGCCTGGTGGGTGCAAGCTTCCTGGCTGCCTGCGTGCTGCCGGGCGTGACCTCGAGCGCCATCTGCGAGGCCTTTGGCTGGGAGCGCGGCGCCGACCGCTCGTGGAGCGAGGCTCCGGCGTATCGCGGCATCATCACGGCCATCATCTTTGTCTCTGCCGCGGTGGTGATGGTCCCCAACGTCAACCTGTTTGGCATCATGATGACGGCGCAGGTCATCAACGGCGTGCTGTTGCCGGTGCTGCTTGTGTTTATGGTCAAGATCGCCGACGACCGCCACATCATGGGAGCCTATGCCAACTCCCGCATCTGGAGCGCCATCACCTGGTTCATCGTCATCGTGGTGGCCGTGCTCACCGTGGTGATGTTCGTCCTGCAGGCGCTGGGGTACTAGGCGCACGTTACAAATTGTGGACGGGTTGGGGCGTGCTGTGGGTGCGGTTGGGGGCTTGGTACTACCGTTAGATATGGATAGCTATGGAGGTAGTACATGGACGAAGAGTTTGATGCCGAGGTAGTGCCGCGCAGTGGGGACGGGCACGGACGCAAGCGCCTGCTTATTCTCATCAACGTGCTGATCATGACCCTCATGGTTAGCATTGACGGCAGCATTGTGGGCGTGGCCCTGCCCGTTATGGCCGAGGAGCTGGGCGTGAGCATGGGAGACGTGCAGTGGGTCAACACGGCCTACCTGCTCGTGACCTGTGCGGCCATCCTCATCGGCGGCCGCCTGGGCGACATCTACGGCAAGGTGCGCATCTTCATGATTGGCGTTGCGGGCTTTACCCTCGGGTCTTTGCTCTGCGGCCTTGCCCCTACGCTGCCTGTGCTCGTTGCTGCGCGCGCCTTGCAGGGCTTGGGCGCGGCCTGCGCCTTCTCCAACAACCAAGGCATCATCACCGAGACGTACCCCTCCAACGAGCGCGGCCACGCCTTGGGCTGGGTTGCCACGGCCGCAAGCGTGGGCTCGCTCATTGGCCCGACGCTCGGCGGTCTCATCCTTTCTGTCACGAGCTGGGGCGGCATCTTTTTGGTGAACGTGCCAGTGGGTGTGGTGATGTTTGCCATGGGCCTCAAGATATTGCCCAATCGAAAGCCCAAGCATCCCGGTGCGCTCGACAAGCCGGGAAGTGCCTTGCTGTTTTGCTCGCTGTTGCTTGTGGTGAGCGCCACTACCGAGCTGCAGCAGACCTCCACGCCTCTGGTTTGGGGCCAACTTGCCCTGGGCATTGCCCTGCTCGCGGCCTTTGTGGCGGTGGAGCGCCACGCGCAAGACCCGGTGTTTCCCTTGGGTGTGCTGCGTAACAAGGGGCTCGTGCTCAACATGTTTACCCTGTTCTCGCTCTTCTTTGTCATCGGCGGCCAGAGCATGGTGCTGCCGTTCTTCTTCCAAGACGCGCGTGCGCTCACGGCGGGCGAGGCGGGCCTCTTCATGACGGTGATCCCCATCGTTACGGGCGTGGTGGGGCCCACGGCAGGCGCGCTCTCAGACCGCGTGGGCTGCTACATCCCCACCTGCATCGGCCTTTTGCTTGCCGCCTTGGGCGAGCTGGGCATTAGCCTCTGGGGCTTGGAGACCAGCTGGGCGCAGGTGGTGGCGACGCTCGTGGTATACGGCCTGGGCTCGGGTTTGTTCAACGCACCCAATAACTCCCTCATCATGGGCTCGGCCGCAGCCGACGACCTAGGATTTGTGGGAGGCTTTGCTGCCTTTGCCCGCAACTTTGGCCAGGTATGCGGCCTTACCGTGGGCACCTCGGTGCTGTATGGCAACATGAGCGCGCAGCTGGGTTATCCCGTGACCGACTATGTGGAGGGCCAGCCCGAGGTGTTTCTTAGCGCCATGTCCCTCGTGTTTGTGGTGTTTGCCGCCGTGGTGCTGCTCGGCTTTGCCGGCACCGTGGCGCGCTTCCTGCGCGTGCGTAAGTCCGAGCGAGACGCCGCCCGAAGGCTCAACGGCTAGGGCCTGTGTAAAATCTGGCATACTGTGCCAGATTTTACACATCCGCAGGTAGAAGCGCAGAATAGTAACGGCATCAGCTCAAAGGGGAGGGGTGTGTCGCCCGTTTGTGACGGATGGTCGTAAGCGCCAGACAGTCTTGAGCGCTGCAGTGGTGTAAAATCTGGCATACCGTGCCAAATTTTACACCACTGCAGGTAAGAGGGCTGAAATGTATATATCTCGCGAAATTGAGCCGGCCTTCGAGAGGCTGCTTGGCCAGTTTAAAGTCGTACTGGTGACGGGTTCTCGCCAAGTGGGCAAAACAACCATGATCAAGCACTGTCTCGGAGGGCGCTACGGATACGTTACGCTTGACGATCCTGCGGCTCTCAATGCCGCCATGTCTGATCCCGCGCTTTTCTTTCAAGACCATCCCCTGCCCCTTGTTATCGACGAGGTGCAATACGCACCGGAACTGTTTCGATATATCAAGCTAATCGTTGATGCCTCCGACGCGCGGGGCCAAATTGTTCTAACGGGCTCTCAGAGCTATCACCTCATGCAGGGTGTGGCGGAGTCTCTCGCGGGGCGCGTTGGCATTCTTGAGCTATCAGGAATTTCCTTGCGAGAGGAGCTTGGTAGTGTGGGCAGGGGCGCTTATGTTCCAGGAGTGAGCGAGCTTTCTGACGCGCGTCCTAAAGACCTTTGGCAACGGATCTGGCAGGGAGGCATGCCTGATGTTGTGACCGGGATGGTTGACTGGGATACGTATTACACAAACTACGAAAAGACGTATCTGGAGCGCGACGTCCGCGACCTCGTTAACGTGAGGGACATGTCCGCGTTCTACCGCTTTCTTGTGGCTACGGCGGCGCGAACCGGGCAGTTGCTCACCATGTCCGACATCGCAAACGATGCGGGCGTGGATGCGAAAACAGTATCGCGCTGGTTGTCGGTGTTGGAGGCCTCGGGCATCATTCTTAAGTTGCAACCCTTCTTCCCAAATGCAACAAGGAGAATTTCCAAGTCTCCCAAGATCCATTTCATGGATACGGGCCTTGCGGCTCATCTGCTCGGATGGGTCTCTCCTGATGTCTTGGCGCGTGGGGCAATGGCGGGGGCCCTGTTTGAGTCGTATGTGGTGAGTGAGATTGCTAAGTCGCATATCAATGCGGGCATGTCTGCAAGCAACCTGTATTTCTATCGAGATGCAAAAAAGCGCGAGATCGACCTGCTTGTTCTTGAGGGGAGGACGGTCCATCCAGTTGAAGTGAAGGCTGGAACGCATCCAGGCCGCTCGGACATCGAGAACTTCTCAGCGCTTGAATCCCTGGCGGGGATAGAGGTTGGGTGTGGCGCTGTTGTGTGTCGAGCGGAAAGCCCCTATTCCATAACGCAAAGCGTAAGGGCCGTTCCGATTTGGAGCGTATAGCGCATGTGTCCGCCGGACACCCGCCCTCTCGCGAGTTCGAATCTCTCTGGGTCGTTATGGAAAAAGCCCCGGTACCGCGTGGCATCGGGGCTCGTAAGTCACTGGCGGAGGAGGAGAGATTCGAACTCTCGAGACGGACGAGCCGCCCAACGGTTTTCAAGACCGCCGCATTCAACCGCTCTGCCACTCCTCCAAAAGTGGGTGTGCACTGCGCTGCGCATGCGCAACTCAGTATCGTACCTGAATTTGCGCCGCTCCGCGCTGCCATTTTGCTTGCGGCATCGGATAGACTGAGAAAAGCCGACGGCACGGTTCGCTCATGGGGTCACGCCCCACTTCTTTGGGCGGGCCTTGCTATTGGCCTTAGTACATGCACCTTGATAGGTGCGCTCGGCAGCAAGGACGCTATGACGCAGGGCATGCTCACAACCGACGAAGACTTTATGCGCCTGGCGCTTGACGAGGCCCGCCTTGCCGCGGCCGAGGGCGAGGTGCCCATTGGCGCTGTGGTGACGCATGGCGGCGAGCGCATCCTTCGCGATGGCCATACCTACATCGAGGGCGCCGAAGTGGTGGCGCGCGCCCATAACCGTCGCGAGACGGATCGCGACCCTTCTGCCCACGCCGAGTTCTCGGCCCTGCTCGAGGCTGCCCGCGTCCTTGACCGCTGGCGCCTTACGGGCTGCACCGTCTACGTGACGCTCGAGCCCTGCCTCATGTGCTCGGGCCTTATGGTGAACGGCCGCATCGACCGCTGCGTCTTTGGCGCCCCAGACCCCAAGGGCGGCGCCCTTGGCACCCTTTACGACGTGAGTCATGACGAGCGACTCAACCATGAGTTTGAAGTGATTGGCGGCGTGCTCGCCGAGGAGTGTGCCACCGAGCTTCGCGCGTTTTTCCGCGAGCGCCGCGAGCGCCAGCGCGTCGCGCGCAAGGCGGCTGCCGGCCTCTAGCGCGGGATGGTGCGTCCGTGCCCCGTGTGTGCGCCCGCGCATGGGGCGCACGCATGTGCCGCCTGCGCGTTGATGTGCCCTCGCGCACTCGCGCCCCCGCCCGCGCGCAAGGCCCTTGGGCGTCCGCTTCCCGCGTTTCGCCCCCGTCCAATTCGTGGACAACTTGTGTGCATGGGCCGCCCTGGGCAACCACCTCTCTCCGTCCCTTTTGCCCCGAGCGGCGTCATAAGCTCGCTGAGCTGCGAAAATACGGGAGTTGCCTGGCCATCCGCGAACAATTTTGACCGCTTGGCGAGGTTTTGCCGCCACGGGCGGCTGGGCAAGGGATACTAGAAAGTATCTGCGCATGCCTCGTGACCAGACGGGTGGGAGCGTGGCGCGCGCGGCGTTGGACACCTGTAACGAGGAGGGTACGACATGAAGTTCTTCATCGACACCGCCGATCTCGCCGAGATCAAGGAGGCCGAGAGCTGGGGCATCCTTTCGGGCGTCACCACCAACCCGAGCCTCTATGCCCGCACGGGCGGCAAGCTTGCCGACTTCGAGGGCCACATGGTCAAGATCTGCGAGCTTTGCGAGGGCATCCCCGTCTCCGCCGAGTCCGTTGCCGAGACCACCGAGGACATGATCGCCGACGGCCGTCGCCTCGCCGCGCTCGCTCCCAACATCTGCGTGAAGCTCCCCATCTGCGAGGCGTCCCTTCCGGCCTGCCACACGCTGGCCAAGGAGGGCATCCGCGTCAACATGACCCTCATCTTCTCCGCCCCGCAGGCACTGCTGGCCGCCCGCGCCGGCGCCCGCTACATCTCGCCGTTCGTCGGCCGCTTCGACGACATCGGCGACGACGGCCTGGCCCAGCTCGAGACCGTGGTCGATGCTGTCCACGCCTTCGACTACGGCTACTGGGAGGCGGAGGGCGGCCCCGAGATCATCACCGCCTCCGTGCGCACCCCCAACCACGTGACCCAGGCCGCGCTCATGGGCGCCGACATCGCCACGGTGCCGTTCGCCGCGCTCAAGAAGTGCGTGCACCACCCGCTGACCGACCAGGGCCTCGCGAGCTTCACCGCCGACTGGGAGAAGGTCAAGAATGCCTAAGCGCACCACGCATGAGCTCGCGCTCATTGCCAACTCCATCCGCCAGGACATCATCCGCGAGGTCACGGCGGCCAACTCCGGCCACCCGGGCGGCTCGCTCTCCTGCACGGACATGATGAGTGCCCTGTGGTTCTCCGGCGCCATGGACTACAACGAGGTCGACGCCGAGGATCACTCCCGCGATCGCTTCTTCCTCTCGAAGGGCCACGCTGCGCCTGCCCTCTACGCCGTCTTCCACCAGCTTGGCTGGGTCGAGGACGCCGACATCACTACCCTGCGCCAGCTTGGCAGCAAGCTCCAGGGCCACCCTGACTGCCACGCCCTCAAGGGCCTCGAGATCTGCTCCGGCTCGCTGGGCCAGGGCCTCTCGGTCTCCGCGGGCGTCGCTCTTGGCCTCAAGCTCGACGATGCCGAGGCGAGCGAGCCGCGTCGCGTCTTCTGCGTGCTCGGCGACGGAGAGATGCAGGAGGGCTCCAACTGGGAGGCCATGATGTTTGCCGCCCACCGTGGGCTCGACAACCTCGTGGCCATGCTCGACCTCAACAACCTGCAGATCGACGGCCACGTCACCGACGTGTGCTCGCTGGGCGACGTTGATGCCAAGTTCGCGGCCTTTGGCTGGAACGTCAAGCGCGTCTGCGGCCACGACATCGAGGCCGTGCTCGAGGCGCTCGAGTGGGCCCGAGGCAACGCCGGCTCTGGCAAGCCGTCTGTCATCATCTGCGAAACCGTAAAGGGCAAGGGCGTCTCCTTCATGGAGGACCAGGCCGGCTGGCATGGCAAGGCGCCGAGCGCCGAGCAGGCCGAGGCCGCGCTCGCCGAGCTCGCAAGCGCTCGCGAGCTGCTCGAGAAGGAGGCTCACAATGGCTAACAGGGCAACCCGCGAGGCGTTTGGCGAGACGCTGCTCGAGCTTGTGGACGAGGGCATCAACGTCGTTGCCGTCGACGCAGACCTTGCCGGCTCCACCACGCTCAACAAGCTTGAGTCCGCTCATCCGGAGCGGTTTGTGGACGTGGGCATTGCCGAGCAGGACATGGTGACCGTTGCCGCGGGGCTCTCGCTTACCGGGCGTGTGGCGTTTACGGCCTCCTTTGCCGTGTTTGGCGTGGGCCGCTGCTACGACCAGATTCGAAACACCGTGTGCGACGCTGGGCTCAACGTCAAGATCTGCCCGACGCACGCCGGCATTACGGTGGGCGAGGACGGTGCCACCCACCAGATGCTCGAGGACATTGGCATGATGCGCGCACTGCCCAACATGCGTGTGCTGGTGCCGGCCGACTACCGTGCCGCCAAGGCGGCCCTCCGCCTCGCCGCCAAGACCGATGGCCCCGTGTATGTGCGCATGGGTCGCCACAAGGTGCCCGAGGTCTACGACGAGACGTTCGAGGGCGGCCTGCCCTTTGCGGGCGTCGTGCGCGAGGGCACCGACGTGACCATCGCCGCATGTGGCGTTGAGGTTGCGCAGGCCATGGCTGCAGCCGAGTTGCTCGCTGAGCATGGCATCTCTGCCGAGGTCATCGATGTGTTTAGCGTCAAGCCGCTTGCTGAGGACGTGATCTTGGCGAGCGTTGCCAAGACCGGCCACATCGTGACGGCCGAGGAGCACATGGTGTGGGGCGGCATGGGCTCCGCCGTCGCCGAGCTGCTTGCCGAGAAGCTGCCCACCCCGCAGGCCTTTGTGGGCATGCGCGGCTTTGGCACCTCTGCGCCGGGTGACGAGCTCATTGCCCACTTTGGGCTCGACGGCGCCGGCATTGCCGCCGCTGCCGAGAAGCTGCTCGCGTAAGCACTACAGCGTTCGCTAGGCATACGAGAGCGGCAACAAGGAAGGGGGCACGGGCGCATAGACCCGTGCCCCCTTCCGCAGTGAATCTGCTCGTCGTTACCGTAAGCCAGTTTCGCTGTCCAGCTCTTCTTCCGTCAGGTAATCCAAGATATCACCTGGCTTGCATCTTAGTGCCTCGCAAATTGAGTCAAGCGTCTCGAACCGCACTCCCCGAGCCTTTCCGGTCTTCAGCCGAGAAAGATTGGCAGGTGTTATGCCAATGCTCTCTGAAAGCTCGGACGATGTTATTTTCCGTTGAGCCAGCATTTTGTCGAGTCTTACTACGATTGGCATGGTGTTACATCCCATAGGGTCGTTAGGGCGATGTCAACGCTAGATTATGCTCTCAGAATCCTTCTCGACGCTGTTTCCGTAGCGAAATATAAGCGAGAGACAAACGCAGAATATGGCAAGGGCGGTCTCAAATACATCTAGGGTGGGCTCTATGACCATGGTTGGTGGTTTGGGGCTGTTGAGAAGTGCCTGAATGGCGACAGTGGATAAAAGAAGGCGAGAGGCTAGCAAGACTCCCGAGCAGAGGAGACGTGATGGGGCGCACTTTGGAAATGGGGTCTTCTCTCTATATGACCTGTAGAACATCTGAGCCAAAAGAAGGAATGCGGCGACGTGGCACAT
>Cebus_capucinus_imitator_PRJNA485217_SSR046__coassemble_946_pt1 | contig 27603 bp, 22 predicted proteins | sample Cebus_capucinus_imitator_PRJNA485217_SSR046__metabat2_low_PE_008 | metagenome-assembled genome bin Cebus_capucinus_imitator_PRJNA485217_SSR046
CCTTCTTCGCGGCCTTCTCGGCACGACGGCGCTCGTCGGCCTCATACTCGGCCTCAATGAGCTGACGGCGGCGCTTGGGGCTCATGGAGCGCACCTTGGCCGCACAGGCGTTGCGGATGGGGCGAATCTTCACGTACTCCCACACCACCGAGCCGATGATGAACACATACGCCAGCACAAGCGTCACCACAGAGGCAATGCCCAAGGGCGTGGAGGGATCATACGGGTTGGCTCCGGCGGAGTCGCCAATGGAACCCAGCACAAACGAGATGATGACCGTGCCAAAGCCCACGATCAGCAGAGCCCACCACACGCGACGGTGCTTGAGGTAGTCCTCTTCCTGCTTCATGAGGATGTTGGAGAGGCTTGCGACCATGTCCTCTTCCTCGCGCTCGGCCCGACGCTCAGCGCGGCGCTCCTCCTTGGTCTTGGGGGCGGCGGCAGTCGTCTTCTTGCGGCTGGCGCTGCTCGCGCTCACCGTGCGCACGCCGGCCGCGGCCTCGCGGGCGGGCTTGCCGCGCGAGAGCGACTTCTTGGTCATGCCGGCAGGCTTTGCCTCTTCCTCGCCTGCCGTGGGGTTGTTTCGCTTGTTGAACTGGCTACGCTGGGACATTGCTCTCCTTCATGGGCACAAACTTCTCGCTGGTAATGATCTCGTAGGCTTCCTGGTAACGCTCGGAGGCACCGGAGATGACCTCAGCGGGAATGTGGGGCGGCTCGCCCTGCATGTCCCAGTTGGCGCGCAGCCAGTCACGCACGTACTGCTTGTCGAAGCTCGGCTGGACGCGGCCCTCGGCATAGCCCTCGGCCGGCCAGAAGCGGCTGGAATCGGGCGTGAGGCACTCGTCGATGATGGCGAGCTTGCCATCGATGAAGCCAAACTCGAACTTGGTGTCGGCGATGATGATGCCACGGGTGGCGGCATACTCGGCAGCAGCCTTGTAGATGGCAAGGGAGGCGTCGCGAATCTGCGCGGCGGTGTCTGCGCCCACAATCTCGCAGCAGCGCTCAAACGAGATGTTCTCGTCGTGGTCGCCCAGGGCGGCCTTGGTGGAGGGGGTGAAGATGGGCTCAGGCAGCTTGGAGGCCTCGGTTAGGCCCTCAGGCAGCTTGATGCCGCATACGGTGCCGTCCTCGTCATAGGTCTTCTTGCCGCTGCCGGTGAGGTAGCCGCGCACGATGCACTCGATGGGGATGGTCGTGGCCTTCTTCACGAGCATGGAGCGACCAACCAGGTACTCGCCATACTCGGCATACTCAGACGGATACTCCGCCGGATCCATGGTGATGACGTGGTTGGGCAGAATGTCTGCGAACTTCTGGAACCAGAACTGCGAGATGCGGGTGAGAATCTCACCCTTGTGCGGAATCTCGTCAGGCAGGATGAAGTCATAGCAGCTGATGCGGTCAGAGGCCACCATCAGCAGCGCATCGCCGCAATCATAGATGTCGCGGACCTTGCCCTGCGAATCCGGACGCTTGTCGATTGCCGCCATTGGCATCGCTTCCCCTCGGTTGGAGTTGGCACGGCTGCCACATGCGCGGCAGCCCCAGCGCCCTATTGTAGTAAAACTCACTAGCGAGCTTCTGCGGGAAGCTGCGGCTTTCCCTGATCTTTGGGGACATGGAGGGTGAACTTGGTTCCGTTGCCCAGCTCGCTCTCCACACCAATAAAGCCATGGTGCCGGTCGATGATCTCCTTGGTGAGCGCCAGGCCCACGCCCAGGCCGCCACTCTCGCGCTCACGGCTCGCGTCGGAGCGCCAGAAGCGGCTGAACACGCGGGCGAGGTCTTCCTTGGCGATGCCGATGCCCGTGTCGGAGACGGCAATCACAACGTCGCGCCCCTCCTGGCCAACGCTCACCACGACCCAACCACCCTCGGGCGTGTAGCGCATGGCGTTGGACATGAGGTTGATGACGGCCTGGCGCATCATGTCACGGTCTACCTCGCACACGAGCTCCTTGCGCGGTAGCTTCACGTCGAGGCTAAGGCGCAGGCCGCGGTCGGCAAAGAGCTGCTCCTGCGAGGACACGATGGAGCGCACGAGCCCCACGATCTCGGTCTTCTCGGGCTTGAACGGCGTGGTGCCGTTCTCGATGCGCGAGAGCTGGAGCATCGCCGCCACGAGGCGCGAGAGGCGCTTCACCTCGCCGGCAACCGTGGCCAGGCGCTCCTCGTCGGCCGGAAGCACCCCGTCTTGCATGGCCTCCACCGTGGCGAGCATGGCCATGAGCGGCGTGCGCAGCTCGTGGGCAACGTCGCTCGTGAGGCGGTGCTCGAGCTTGAGGTCGCGCTCGAGCGAGGTGGCCATGTCGTCAAAGGTCTCTCCCAGCTGGCCGATCTCGTCGTCACCCGAGATGCCGGTGCGCGCCGTGAGGTCTCCCGAGCGGATCTGGGCGGCTGTGGAGGTGATGGACTTGATGGGCTTGGCGAGCTTTCGCGAGGCAAGCACGCCCATGAGGCAGGCAAGCGCCACGGCCACCGCGCCAGCCGTCGCCACCGCGCCGTACGAGCTCGTGCGGAAGGCGGCGTCACCCTTGGTGATGAGTGCCTCGCCCCCAAACGCCCAGAGGCGCACCGCTCCCACCGAGCTGCGCCCCACCCTGATGTCACGCACCACCACGGAGTCTGCGTCTGTGGGAGCGAGGGAGGTGGCGCGCGCCACGCCCTCGCCATCAACGTCCGCGCGCTCGCCGGAGCGCGCCCAGGTGTCGTCATAGAGGATGGCACCCGCATCGTCGAGCACCTGCACGCCCACGTCGCTCGATATGGACGAGGCTTGCACCGCCTTTTCCACCTCGTCAACGTCCCAGCCCAAAGTGCTGTCGTACACCTCGGCCAGGCTGTCGGCAATCACGGTGGCGTAGCGCTCCATGTTGGAACGCGTGTAGTTGAGGAACTGCGCCTCCCACGTAACGGCAAGCACCGCGACAAGGATGGCCGCCGTGATTCCTGCCACGAGGGCAAACATGATGGTCATCTTGCCGCGGTACGACATGTGCCGCGTCTTCTTATTAGAAAGCGTCTTCCATGAGGCACGCGCCGGGTCTGAGGAGCCCACACGCTCCTCCGCCTTGCTCGAACGCTCCTGACGAATCCTCTTTCCAATAACAAGCTTGGCAGGCACCACAGATCTGTCCTTTGCTACTTACTTCTCATCCTGGGAGGGCTCGGGCGCGTCAAAGCGATACCCCACGCCGTGCACCGTATAGAGCCACGTGGGGTTACGTGGGTCGTCACCCAGCTTGGCGCGAAGGTTCTTGACGTGCGAGTCGATGGTGCGCTCGTAGCCCTCGAAGTCGTAGCCGAGGACCTTCTCCACGAGCTCCATGCGGCTGTAAACCTGGCCCGGATAGCGGGCGAGGGTGGTGAGCAGCTTAAACTCGGAGGCGGTGAGATCGACCTCCTTGCCACGCACGGTGACGCGGTGGGCGGAGATGTTGATCACGAGGTCGCCAAAGTCGAGCACCTCAAGGGTGGGCTCGTTCTCCGAGCGAGCGCGACGCAGAAGGGCGCGCACGCGAGCCACGAGCTCGCGCGGCGAGAAGGGCTTGACGAGGTAGTCGTCGGCGCCCAGCTCAAGGCCGATGATGCGGTCCTCAACCTGGTCCTTGGCGGTGACCATGATGATGGGCACGTCAGACTGGTCGCGAATGGCGCGGCAGACACGCTCGCCGGATAGCTTGGGCAGCATGAGGTCGAGCACCACGAGGTCAAACCCATGCTTCTCAAACTCCTCGACGGCCGTCTGGCCATCGCCCACGGCACGCACCCAGTATCCCTCACGCTCAAAGTAGGCAGCAACCGCCTCACGGATGGCTTTCTCATCCTCAACCAGCAAGATCTTTTTTGCATCTGAAGCCATGGTGGCCTCCTTTGTGTCAGGTTGGCGCTTGTCTGCCCCTCCGGGCGAGACGCATTCGTTCTTGTAGTCTACCCCAGTCATGCCCTCAGCAGTCCCTAAGCCTCCGCGAGCGGTGCCCGGGTGACAAAGATGTCAGGCAGGTGGCGGGGGCGCCGAGGCAGGTCTTAGGCGGCGGGGCATCGCGCAGATCGCATCGCTCCCACAGCGAGCCGACGACGCGGGCACAGAACCGCCCCTACAGCGACCACGCACGCACGGAGACCGCGCTCGGGTAGCCCGTACCCTCGTCCTTGACTGTGGCGAAGGTCACAAACGTGGAGGTGGTGCCCACGCTTGCCGGGTAGTCGCCATAGTCGAGCGAGCGGTTGGGGGCAGAGAGCGTGGCGTACGTCTGGGCGTTCGTGTCCACGATGAGGTGCGAGGCGCGAGTCTTGATGAGATACACCCCGTCCTTTCCCGCCACCTCGGCGGCAGGCTCGCGCGGAAGCACCACAAACGGGTCGTCGCCGTTGCCGATGTAGGTGCCCATGTTGCCGAGCAGGCCGCCCGAGCCATAGTTGGCCTCGATGGCAAAGGCGAACTTGTCGCCCATCATCACGGCGTTCATGGGCGCCACAGACTGCGGGAGCACGAGCTGCGCCTTCACCGTTGCGAGCTTGTCGGACAAGCTATAGGCGGTGATGCCGTAATAGCGGCCGCTCTCGCTCGTCTTGACGCGCGGCGTGAGGGTCACGAGCCCGTCAGAGACGGCGGGCGCGCAGGCAAAGCGCCCCTGCGAGCGCACTACCTCGTCTGCCGAGCTGGCTCCTGCCTGCCACAGGTAGCACGAGGAGTTCTCCGTTGTGCGCGAGCCCGAGGTGGCCGGCATCACGAGCCACACCACGCTCGAGCCCGAGCACACGAAGCTCGGCGGGTCGTAGTCTGCATCCGCCTCCCAGAGCGTGGAGGGCGTGCCCATGGTGCCATCGCTCAGGAGCGAGGCGGCAAAGAGCTTCCAGTCGCGCGTCACGATGTCCAGCTCGCACCAGGCAAACACCGAGTCAGAGCAGCGCGCATCATACACGGCAAAGTTACCGCCCGCCTGCGAGGCAGCCACGAACGTGGCCGAGGTGCCCGAAGACACCGAGAAGGCGCCGGCCACCGTCATGGGGTTGGCGCCCTCGCCCGGAGCCACGAACGGCTTCCAGGCGCCCTCGGAGGGACGCAGCACCGAGCCAAACGGCAGGCTCCATGAGCCCGCCTCGGTAAGTGCCGTGGTGCCCTTGTCCTCAGTGGCCTCCTCGTAGGCGCCTTGGATGTCGCCCGAGCCCACCACATAGGCAGCCTGCCCGCTCTCCACCACCACGGGCTCCTTGGCACTCTGCTCGCCCGAGTTGCCCGAGCACGAGGCGAGCGCCGAGATGGCCACCGTGGCGCCGGCCGCCACCGTGGCGCCTTTCACAAACCCGCGGCGGCTTATGGAACGCAGCTGCTCAAACATGGTTACGCCACGGCGCTCGCGGCGGCCTTCATCTGCTCGCTCGCCTCAACGAGGGCGTGCGAAAGCTGGTCGGCGCAGGAGGTCTTGCGCGGGCCGCAGGTGTTGCCGGCAAGAATCCCGGCGATCTCGTCCACGGAGTGCCCCACCACGAGCTTGGAGATGGCCTTGAGGTTGCCGTTGCAGCCGCCCTCAAACGAGACGTTCTCGATGGTGGAGCCGTCGTCGGCAAGCTCAAGGTGAATCATGCGGGCGCAGACGCCACGCGGGCGATAGTCAAAACTAGCCATAGCTACTCCTTAGGCCTCAAAGCTCAGCTGCTCGAGGCGGTCAAATACGGTGTCTATGCGGGTCAGGAAATCCCACGGGTCAAAGATCTCGTCAAGCTTCTCGGCGCTCACCGTGCACTCCGGATCGGCCTCGAGGCGCTCGCGCAGGTTGGGGCCGTCCTGCGCGGCGTGCACGTCGTCCCACACGGCCATGGAGTTGCGCTGCACGATCTTGTAGGCCTCCTCGCGCGTGATGCCCGTGTCCACGAGGGCGAGCAGCACCTTGGACGAGAAGATCAGGCCACGGGTGAGGTTGAGGTTCGCCTCCATGCGCGCCGGGTACAGGATGAGGCCATCCACGATGCGGATGAGGCAGTGGAACATGTGGTCGAGCGCGATGAAGCTGTCGGCCTGCGCCACGCGCTCGGCGGAGCTGTGCGAAATGTCGCGCTCGTGCCACAGGGCCACGTTGTCAAAGGCAACCTGGGCGTTGGCCTTCACCACGCGAGAGAGGCCGCAGACCTTCTCTAGCGTGATGGGGTTGCGCTTGTGCGGCATGGCGCTGGAGCCCTTCTGACCCTTGCGGAACGGCTCCTCAGCCTCAAGGGTGTCGGTCTTCTGAAGGTTGCGGATCTCGGTCGCGATGCGGTCGCACGTGGCTGCCACCGTGGCGAGGACGCCGGCAAGGTAGGCATGGTGGTCGCGGCTGATGACCTGCGTGGAGAGCGGGTCGTGCACGAGGCCCAGGTGCTCGCAAACGTACTCCTCCACAAACGGCTCAATGGAGCTGTAGGTGCCCACCGCGCCCGAAATGGCGCCAAAGGCCACGTTCTTGCGCGCGTCAATGAGGCGGTCGAGGTCGCGCTTGAGCTCCCAGGCCCAAGAGCCGAACTTCATGCCAAAGGTCATGGGCTCGGCGTGGATGCCATGGGTGCGGCCAACGCAGAGGGTGTCGCGCTCCTCGAAGGCACGGCGCTTGCAGATCTCGCCCAGCCTGCGGCAGTCCTCGATGAGGATGTCGGTGGCCTGGGTGAGCTGGTAGCACAGGGCGGTGTCGCCCAGATCGGAGCTCGTCATGCCGTAGTGCACCCAGCGGCTCGGCTTGGGCTCGTCGGCGCTCACCTCGGCGTCGATGTAGGAGCCCATGTTGGTGAGGAAGGCGATGACGTCGTGGTTGGTCACGGCCTCGATCTCGTCAACCTCGGCCTTGTTGAACTTCGCGTGCTCGCGAATCCAGGTAGCCTCCTCGCGCGTGATACCAATCTTGCCGAGCTCGGCCTGAGCCTCGCAGGCCAGCACCTCGATCTCCTGCCACACGGCGTACTTGTTCTCGAGGGAGAAGATGTGGCCCATCTCGGGACGGGTATAGCGATCGATCATGTGGGCTCCTTTTCCTTGCTCGTTGCCCGCTACAACCTCTCTATTGTGCCATTTTGCGGAGCAGATGTCGTTTCACGTGAAATAAGCGGACCCGCCGTGCCTCGCCACAAGAAAAGGCCCCGTTGCCGGGGCCCCAACTCTCATGGTGCGTCGTCAGGGATTCGAACCCTGGACCTTGGGATTAAAAGTCCCCTGCTCTGCCAACTAAGCTAACGACGCGTATGTGAGGTGCTGCCGCACGGCAGCGCGTACGATTCTAGCCCATATCCACGGTGGATGGGTGCGGGGCGGGGCGTTTTTGGCAAATGGAGCGCCAGGGCGCTACTCCCAGAGCCACTGACCCTGCACAAAGATGGGAACCTCTTCTCCCGTGGCCTTCACGCCCGTCACGGAAAGGTCGTCGGCACCAATCATAAAGTCCACGTGCTTGGCGCTCTGGTTCACGCCCGCCGCAAGCAGCTCCTCGGAGTCCATCTCAAGACCGCCAGCGAGGCACTCGGGGAACCCCATGCCCAGCGCCAAGTGGCAGCTCGCGTTCTCGTCGTAGAGCGTGTTGTAGAACAACAGCCCGCTCTGGCGAATGGGGGTGTTCTTGGAGATAAGGGCGCACTCGCCCAAGCGGCACGACCCCTCATCGGCCTCGATGATCTGGCGGAGCTGCGCCTCGCCCTGCTCGGCGCCAAACTCCACCACGCGCCCCTCCTCAAACCTCAGCCAGAAGTTCTTGATCACCGCACCGTTGTGCACGAGCGGCAGCACCGAGTACACAATGCCCTCGGCACGCAGGCGGTCGGGCGTGGTGAAGACCTCCTCGGTGGGCATGTTGGGGAAGTAGATGACGCCCGCCTTGGTCTTGGCCGAGCCACCCTCCCAGATGTGGCCTTCGGGCAAGCCAATGGTGAGGTCAGTGCCGTTGGCCGAGGCGTAATGCAGGGACACAAAATGATGCTCGTTAAGGTGACGCTTGTTCTTGAAGAGCCCCGCGTTGTGGGTCTCCCAGGCACACTCGGGATCGTCCTCGTCCACGCGTGCGGCGTCCAAGATGGCGAGCCACAGGCGGTACTGCGCCTCCTCAACCGAGAACTGGGGGAACACCTTGTGTGCCCAGGCAGGTTGGGGCACGCCGCCGATGCACCAAGCGTTCTCGCCAAAGTCGAGGCCATGGCGATAGGGCTGGCACTGGGCATGGAGCGCCAGGGCGCGCGCCGTGGGCTTGGCCGGGTCGATGCCCTGCATCGCGTCCGGGTCGGCGCCGTCGAGCCACAAGAAGCAGGCGCCCTCCTGGGCGAGCGAGTTCATCTGCTCGACCTTCCATGAGGGAAGCTTCTCAAAGTAAGACGTGGGGCAGTGCTCGTACTCGAGGCGCCCCAGCACGTCGTCCGTCCAGATGAGCGTCACGTGGCCGGCGCCGGCGGCATAGGCCGCTCGCACCACGATGCGCGTAAAGCTCGCGGCGCTCACGGGAGCGGTAAGCACGAGCTCCTGCCCAGGCTGCACGGCAACGCCTTGGCGCACCAGCAGCTCGGCATACTGCTCAAGCCTGGGCACCAGACGCTTCATGGCATGGGCGCACTCGGCGGCACTCATGGGAATCTCGGCCATGGATCCTCCTGAAAGGTTATGGAGCCAACAAAAAGCCCCGGCACCGCACGGGTACCGGGGCTTGCATGGTCTGGAGCGGGCAACGGGACTCGAACCCGCGAGTGTCAGCTTGGGAAGCTGATGCCTTACCACTTGGCGATGCCCGCAAAGGCAGTGTGCGCGTTGGTAGTGTACCCCGCCCGCACTCAAGCAGGCAAGGGCCAATCTTTAAGCGCGGCGAATGAACTCGCTCACGAGGGCGTTGACGTCGGCCACCTGCGCGGCGTCCACGTTCTCGGGTACGTCAAACTCCGTCTGAGACCAGGCGGGAAGCTCCGCCTCGCCCATACCCATGAGGGTCACGGCACGCATGGACTTGCGCATAACCGGCGTGGCCTCGGTGTCAGCCCAGGCACGGTCTGCCTGGCCGAGGTTCACATGAAGGTCGCGGGCGATGGAGGCGAGCGAGCGCAGCAGACGGCGGTCGGCGCGGCGGGCATTGCCGGCGCCCTCGCGCGTAAGTGCCACAAGCTCGCCGGCACCCACGCTCTCGAGGTTGATGACAAAGGCACCACGCAGCGACTTCTTGTGCAGGTCGACGAAGTGCTTGATGCCGGCATGCCCGCAGGCAGAGCCACCCGTGGCAACAAACCAGATGTCGTGGGCACGCAGGGCATCCTCATCCATGGCGAGCACGGCATCGCGAAGCTCGGCGTCATCGGCCTCGACGCCGCGCGTCTCGGCAGAGCGGGCGGCACCGCCCTTCCAGTGGCTGCCGCGGTGCTCACCGGCACCAAAGTTATCCCACGAGCCGATCTTCTCGCCAGAGCTCTTGGCGTCAAAGTCTTCCTCAACGCCCAGCCACGAGCTCATGGAATCGTCCTGCTCGGCGGCCTTCTTGCCAAACAGGCCAGCCGGACGCTTGTTGGAGTACTCGCGGGAGCTTCCAGCCGTAAGCACCTGGATGTCGCTCGCGAGCGCGGCAGACTGAGCGCCCTGGCGCTGGGGGGCGGCAGGCGTGGGCTCGATGCGCACGGGCGTGGGGCCCTGGGCGGCAAAAGGCCGCACCGGGGCAAGCGAGTCGGGCGTCTCGGCCTCGGGGTTGGGGAGGTCAAACAGGGCCGCGCGGCGGGCAACGCTCGTGGTGTCGATGCGCGTCACGGGAACGGCAGGAGCTGCGGATGCGCTCGCGGCGGCAAGGGGTGCCGTGGCCTCGGCGTCTTCGCTCTCGGCAGCAGCCTCGGCAGCCTCGGCGGCAGCTTCCGCAGCGGCAGGCTCGCTCGCAACCGGCGGCATGGGCTGCGTCTCGTCACCGGCGGCGGGGGCAGGTGCAGGCGCGGCAGGGGCAGCACCGGGCTCAAACGAGCTCTTACCCCAGGTGGGATCCTCAATGGCGGCCGGCTCCTCGCGCTGCTCGCGCGGGGTCTCGGCAGCCTCGGTGGCGTCCTCGGCCACCATCGTGCTCAGGCCCTCCTGCTCGGTCTCGATGAGAGGGCCCTCGTCGGTGCGCTGGCCGTCCTCGAGGTGGCGCAGGCGCGAGGCCACGCTCTCGAGTTTGCTTGCAGCCTGAGACTTCACCTTGCTGAGTACCTCGGCGGCAGAGCCCGTATCGATACGCACGCGCTTCAGCATGCCGAGGGGATTGGTGGCACCAGGGTCGGCCACAGCGTCTGCGGACTCGCCTTCAACGGAAGCGTCCGCCGCCTCAACCTCGGCCTGCTCCAGCGGGGTGAACGCGCGGGTGGCTCCAGGGTCGCCAGATGCGGGCACATCCTCGGCAGCCGGCTCGGCAGAGACGCCCTCGGTGTTGATGGCATCCTCGGCGAGCGGCGGCATGGCAACGGTGGCCTGCGCGTCAAACTCGGCATCAACGGGCTCCACGGGCGCGGCAACAGGGGCCACCGGCACCATGCGCACCTCAGGCTCGATGTAGGTGATCTCGCACTCGGCAGGCAAGATCCCCAGGTCACGCAGGACGCGCTCGCCATGGCGCGCACCCATGACCTCCTCAACCACACGGCGCATCTCTGGCTCGGAGGCAACGGCAGGCTGCACCACAGAGTCGCTCACCACGGGCGCCTGCTCGCGCGCCTCGGCGGCCTCGGCGGCCTCGGGCGCGGACGCAGGTTCGCCCAAGGGCGCCACGTCCTCGAGCACGCCCAGCATCGCGGCCACGGAAGACTTGTTGTCAACGGCACCCTGCGCATACGGAAGGAACCTGCTCGCGATGGTGCACACGCCCCAGGCAAGCATGGGGAGCGAGGCAATCACGCCCAGCACCCAGAACGTGCGGCGCGCACCCTCGGGCAAAAAGACCAGAAGCTGGATGATGACGCACAGGCAGGCGGCGCACACCACATAGGGCATGGCCACGGCGAGGTACTTCTGCGCCACGGAGATGCCGGGCTTGGCGAGAAGATCGAGGCGCTTGGTGTCGTAGTGCGCCACGATCACGATGGGGCGGTTGCGCGAAGCACCCTCGCCCTCGGCCTCATGCAGCGCCACCACGTTCTGGCTGTGCGCGCGCGGGCCAAAGCCGGCAATGAGATCCTTGCCGGAGCGCGCCATGAGCAAAAGCGCCGAGGCGAGCAGCGCAAGCACGATGCCCACAAAGGTGGCCGCGCCGCCAAACCCAGCGATGAGCACGCCCAAGAACAGAAGTACCATCACGGCACCATAGCCAAGCTGCCCCAGTGCCGGCACGGAGAACTCCTCCACCTGCGTCTCAAGCCCGTGTGAGGTGAACACCTCCGCAAGAGACTGCGCGCAGTCGAGCTCTTCCTGGCTGCTCACAGGGGCAATTCCAACCTCCGTATTGAGGTAGTCAAGATAGTCCTTGGTCTTGGCCATTGGTTCACCTTCCGGATAGCGCGAGTGCGCCATTTGCATGCAATGTAGGAGAGTATACGTCTAGCTGCCCAATTAGGCCGTGGTGGAGGAATTTGCGGGGGTATCCATCACGGCAGCGCCACGCGACGGGGCACCCGAGGCGCCGGCGGCCGTGCCGGCGGCGGGCGCGGAGGCAGCCCCGGGCGCGTCGGCCCCCGCCGCGGTGCCGGTACCCGTCGTGGCCCCAGTGCCCGTCGTGGCCCCGGTGCCCGCCGTTGTCGCAGCACCCGCTGTCACCTGCGCCACCGTGCCCTGGTACGCGCGGATCTTGGCATCTGCGTCGCGGGCCCGCTCGGTGGCGTCGGAGTAGGCGCTGCGGGCGCTGGCGGTCTTGGCGGTGTAGGGCTCCACAAACACGTCGTTGGTGGAGGCGGGCAACGCCGAGGCAAGATCGCTCGCCTTAGCGTCGGCCTCGTTGTAGCTCGCAAGCGCCGTGGAGGCCGTCTCAAAGTCACCATCCAAGATGGCCTCGTCGGCCTGCTTCATGAGCCCCACGGCCTCGGTGCGGCTCTCGAGATAGCTCTCGTAGGCAGTATAGTCTGCCTCGGCAAAGGCCTCCTTAGCGCGGGCGAGGCCGTCTGTGGCCTGGCTCAGGAGCGCGAGCGCCTCGTCTTCATAGCCCACAGGCACGCTGCCGTCCACAACGGTGGCCTCCCCGCTCTGCGCAAGGTAGAGCGCATACTGCGCCGCAGCCTCGCTCGCGGCCGTAACCTTCTCGCCGGCCTCCACCATGGCACTCACCGCGCCGCCAAGCGCGTCTTGCGCCACGGCCACCGAGGCGTCGGTCTCCACGATCTGCCTGCCCGCCTCCACCATCTCCTCGCGTGCCAAGATGGTGGCGTCCAGGGCATCGAGCACCTCACGGCCACGGTCGTCGAGATACCTCTCGAGGGCGCGCGCCTTGGCAACGTGGCCCTGGCCTTCCTCGAGCTGCTCGTAAGCAGCGTCGGCATCAGAGGAGACCTGGGCAGACTGCTCCGGGGTCATCGAGCCGATGGCTCCGCCCACGGCCTCGTTTAGCGGCACGATGGCGTCGTCAGAGGCCGCCACGGCGGCGATGGCCGAGGTGATCTCCGCGCGTGCCTGGGTGCCGCGCGTGAGGTAGCGCCAAGTGAGGTAGGCGCCCGTGCCCAAGGCCACAAACACCGCAAGCACGAGCCCCACGCGCACGGGCAAAGGCAGGCCTGCGCGAGCAGGGCGGGTGCGGCGCGGTGTGGCGGCGCGGAGCGGTGTTGGCGCAGCCCGGCGCGGCGCGGGTGCCACGGGACGGTGCGCCCGCGTGGGCCCGGGGGCAGCGCTGCTTGGCCGCGTCACGCGCGCGGAGCGGCGAGCCGGGCGCCGCGCGGACGCGTCATTCGTGAAACGAGCCATACAAACTCCCTCAGCCTGGTGCAAAACTCGGCAATAATGCCCCATAATCGAGCTTGGGGACACTATCCCCTCCGGCATTGCTTCATAGTAGCAGCTAGCCCGCACGCCTCGCGCCGGCTGGACAAGGAGGTACCCGTGAAAGACCTCGCGAAACCGCCCGAGCTCGTGCTCGACTATCGAGACGCGCTGCAAACCAGGCTTGCCGCCCGTGCCCTTGAGGGCGCCGTCCTGGATGCCGAGCACCTCATGGCAAGCATCTACACCACCACCAAAAGGGGCTCCTTTCACAAGACCTTCAGCCGAGACCGCAAGGCCCTCGCCAAGCAGGGCATTTTCATCGAGGAAACCTCGGCAGGCAGGACAAAGCAGTGGAGCCTAGACGAGCGGGCAACGCGCGCAGACCTCTCTGGGCTCGAGGATAGCGACGCCCGCGTGGCGGCGGAGCTTGGCCGCGCCACGCTCAACAACCTTGCGGCCTCCTCCAAGACCGAGCTGGGATGCGCCGTGGCACGCGTGGGGCGCGGCCTCACCGTTGGCACCGGAACCACCACCAAGCAGCTCGACAAGCGCACGGCGCTGGTCTTTGAGCACCTACAGCAGGCGCTGGCCGCCAAGAAGCCCTGCCGGCTGGCATACACCGGCGGCACAGACAAGGATGCGGAGCGCATCTTCTGCCCCTGGGGCTTTTTTGAGTATGCAGGCGCGCTGTATGCCGTTGGCGAGCGCATAAAGGACGGAGCGGCGGGGACGCGCACCTACAAGCTCTCGCGCGCCGAGAGCGCCACCATGCTCCCCGATGAGCCCAGCTACGAGATTCCCCGCCACTTCAACGTGAGCGAGTATCGCTTCCTGCCGTTTGAGATTGGCGAGGAGGAGCCGCGCACCATCCGTCTCTTCGTTCCCAAAGACGCAGCCAAGCTCTTCCGCGACAAGGCGCATGGGCGCGGCACCTTTGAGCAGCCCACCAAGGGCTCCTTTATGTGGAGCCACACGGCTCGCAGCATAGAGCGCGCCGCGCGTTGGGCCATTGAGGCTGGTGGCATTCCGGTTGAGCCGCCGGAGCTCAAAGACGCATGGACGCAGATCATGGAAGCTGCGATCGAGGAGGGCGATAAGCATGCCTGACACCACACACGCCGTTGGCCGGCCCCTCTCCACCAGGCTCGCAGAAGACCTGGCAACTCTCTTCCTGTTCTCGCGCAAAGACTCGAGCGTCAACGTCAATGAGCTCAGCAACCTCTTGGGCACCAATGCCGCGCGTACGGCAGAGATCCTCACCATGGTTTCCTGCGCAAGCTCGGGCGCCCATGACGACAGGGAGGCTCCCTTGGTTCCCCTGCTCGAGGAGGATGAGACCGGCACCAGAAGGCGCGTGGGCATCGGCGCCACCGAGAGCAAGTGGGCCGTGCGCCTCACCGATTCCCAGGCCGAGGCGCTGGGACGCGCCCTCGACCAGGTGGGTGTTGCCCCCATCGACCCGCTGCGCCAGCGCCTCATGGCCGCCTTTGCGCCCGCAGGCTACACAGACGAGGCGCGCGAGCAGGAGATTGAGCCTGGCTGCACCGAGGCCTTGCTCATGTGCGCCCGCTCGCTTGCCCGCGCCTCGCGAGGGGAGAGAGGCTCGTTTGAGCAGCCGGCGCTGCGCTTCATGTATCGCACCGAGAAGGACTTTAGGGAGCGTTCTCGCCTCGCCGTGCCACGGCGCCTGCATGTGGCGGCAGGCCAGTGGCAGCTCGACGCCTACGACCTCGACGCCCGCCGCATGCGCACCTTCCTCGTGGCCGACATGAGCGACATTGCACTTGACGAGACGCCCTCCTTGGCACCCCCATGCTCAGAAGATGCCGAGGAGACCCGGATGGTGCGGCTCACGTGCGCGCACGAGGCGGAGCCCGAGGTGCTGAGATGGGATGGCGCCCACAAGGTCGGGCGCGATCGCAAGGTCACATTTATTGAGGTACCTTACTATTATGGCGACAGGCTTCCCCGCCAGATTCTCTCGATGAGGGGGTCGGTCACCTGCGAGGACGAGGACGTGCGGGAGGTCATGGCCGCCATCGTCCGAGAAGACCTCAAGCTCGCAGCCACGCTCGGCGCGTAGCCAGCCGGCACCGCGCGCGGCGGGCGCAGCCGCCTCCATCGCGCCCCATCGCCACCGAGCGCCAACGCACAGCGCCCGCCAGAGCACAAGCTCCGGCGGGCGCTTCTCGTAACCGCGGCACCCATGCGAGGTGCGCGGCGGGCGGCGCCTACCTGTGGCTTGCGCGCCACGAGGCCACGTAGCGGCCAACCATGTCCGCGCCGAGCGTCGAGACGTTCTTGCTCGGCAGCGAGTTGATGAACACCTTTCCGTAGCCCTTGGTGGTGAGGCGCGCGTCGGCCAGCACCAGCACGCCCGTGTCCGAGGAGGTGCGAATGAGCCTGCCTGCCGCCTGCTTCACCGAAAGCACCGCCTCGGGCAGGCTGTAGTGACGCCATGCCTGCTTGTCGCGAGCGCCGCGCTCCTCCACCAGCGGGTCACGCGGGCTCGCGAAGGGCAGCTTGGGAATCACCACGCACTTGAGCGTGTCACCCGCAGCGTCAAAGCCCTCCCAGAACGACTTGAGTGCCATGAGCGAGAGCGCCTTGTCGTTCACGAAGCGCTCGCGAAGGCGGCGCGTGGAGCCCATGCGGTCCTGCACGTCCACCTCGAGCCCCACCTCGGCCAAACGGGGTGCCAGGCGCTCGTGCACCTGCTCCATCTCGCGACGGTTGGTGAATAGGGTAAGCACCGACCCGCCCATGGCCACATGGATGTCATAGAGCAGGTTCTCGAGGCTGTCGAGGTAGGTGGGAGCATACGGGTCGGGCATGCCGCTCGCCACCACCACGCTCATGTTGGTGTCAAAGTCGTAGCAGCTCTCGAGCGCCACCTCGCGATGACGGCCGGCGGGCAGGCGGCTGAGGCCCGTTGCCTGGGCAAAGTGGTCAAAGCCACCGCCCACCGTCATGGTTGCCGAGGCAAAGGTCACGCTGTTCATTTCGGGATACCACGCATCGGCAAGCTCCGAGCCAATGTCGAGCTTCTCGGCCACGAGTCGCTCGGTGCCGATGCGGCGCTTGGCGCGAGACACCTCCGCCGAGTACACGTAGCTCTCGTCGGTACCCTCCACAATGGTCTTGATGGCGTCGCGCGTGTCGGTAAAGGTGCGACACACGTCCTCGAGATCGCCGGGGAGCGCGGGCAGCGCCTCGGCACATACGCGCTGGGCGGCGGCGAGGTCGTGCGTGAGGGCATCGAGCCTGTCCACAAAGGCTTCGGCCGTCTCCTCGACCTCGTGCCACGCCCCGCCGGCACGCACCTCGGCGCTCAGCCATAGGTTCATGGTGTCGTAGCCGCCACTCTTTCCCACAAGCGCCAGGCCACGCACGGCGTCGAAGAAGTTTGCGGAGGCAACCTGGGCTGTCGTGGCGGTGCTTGCCGCCTTGGCGAGCAGGCCAAGCGCGGGCATGGAGGCCTCGCTTGAGGCGGCGAGCGTCGAGAACGCATGAATCACGCCACTCTTGGTACCGCCAAGCTGCTCAAAGGCACCGCGCACCCGCTCGGCAGAAACCTCAAGCGCCCACTGGCGGCGTGCCTCGGCCTCAAAGGAGTGTGCCTCGTCCACCACCCAGTCGCGAATGGGCGGCAAGATGCGCCCCTCCGCCGCAACGTTGCGAAGCAGCAGCGAATGGTTGGTCACCACGATGTCGGAGCTCGCCGCGCGGCGGCGGGCGCCGTGAAGCAGGCAGAGGTTGGGGAAGTACGGGCAGCGGGCGTGCTGGCACTCGGCCGCGCCCACCGTGAGCAAACGGCGCGGCACACTACCCCAGCGGATGCCCAACGCATCGAGGTCGCCCTCCACAGACTCGCACACATAGGCATAGGTGGTGGCGATTGCCGTGAGCATGTCGGCGGCAACGGTAGCCTCCGAGCGGCCGTTTTGCGCGCCCTCGGCCAGCGGTAGTTCCGCCACCGAGGCACGGTCAAGCCGGCGCAGGCAGGGGTAGTGGTCGTAGCCCTTGAGGGCGTGATAGCTCACGCCGCCGGGCAGCGCGGCGGCAAGCGCGGGCAGCTCCTTGGTCACGAGCTGGTCGGTGAGGGCGTTGGTCTTGGTGGCAACGCCACAGGTCACGTTGTTCTGCTTGGCATAGAGGGCCAGCGGCAGCAGGTAGGCCACGGACTTTCCCACGCCGGTGCCCGCCTCGATGGCGCGCATGGCCTGCTCGCCCAAGGCGTCGCGCACCTCCTGCGCCATCTCCACCTGCTGAGGACGCGGCTCAAAGCTCTCGTACATGCTCGCCACGGCACCGCCCGGCTCAAAGGCCGCAGCGACGCTGGCAGCGCTGGGGGCATGCAGAACCGCCTCCGCCGAGCCCGCATCCTCGCGCACGCGGGGACGCAGGTCTCCCACAAGCTCGCGGCGCACGCCCACAAGCGAGAAGGGCACGCCGGGCGTGGCGAGTGCCAGCTGGGAGAGGATGGGGCGATAGGCCCACTCCACCTCGGGATGCATGTTGGCGAGGTGCTCGAGGAGGCCTGCCGGCAGGTTGGTGAGGCCACAGAGCATGATGCGCCACATCTGCGCGAGGGCCTCCACGTCGTCCATGGCGCGGTGCGAGACGGGCGCGCAGCCAAAGGCCTCGGCCATGTCCTGGAGACGGTGCGTGGTGAGGCGTGGCAGCGCGATGCGCGAGAGGGCAAGCGTGTCCACCCACAGCTCGCTCACCTTCGAGCCACCGGGGACGCGCTCAATAAATGTCCGGTCAAAGTGCGCGTTGTGGGCGAGCACCGGAGCGCCACCCACAAACTCCGCAAGCGCCGCTACGGCCTCGGGTGCCGAGGGGGCATGCGCCACGTCGGCATCGGTGATGTGCGTGAGCGCCACGATGTTCTTGGGGATGGGCATGCCGGGGTTCACGAAGGTCTGGAACCGCTCCACCACCTCGCGGCCACGCAGCTTGGCAGCGGCTATCTCGGTAAGGCCGCACTGGCTAAACGAGAGGCCGGTGGTCTCGGTGTCGAGCACCACCACGTCTTCCTCGAGCAGGCCAAAGTCCTCCACGGCGGCACGCGCCGGCAGGTTCTTGTACTCCTCCACCACGCGAGCGGGGGTACCGGGAATCAGAATCTCCTCTAGCAGCACGCGCCCTCCTTGGCGGAATCGGCGCCGGCGTCAGCGACGACGCCGGCGGTGGCAGCTCCGGCAGAGCTCGCGCACGTGCGCGATCCACGCGCGAGGGCAAGCTCCACCAGGCGCAGGCACAGCTGCGAGAACCCCATGCCTGCGCGGCGCGCCGCATCCGGCATGAGCGACTCCGCTGTCATGCCGGGCACCACATTGGTCTCGAGCATGTAGGGCGTGCCGTCGGCGGCAACTATGAGGTCGCTGCGCGAGGCGCCAGAGCACCCCAGCGCCACATGGGCGCGACAGGCAAGCTCCTGCGCACGGGTAACGGTGGCTGTGGGCAGCGCCGGCGGGATCACGTGGTGCTTGGCCGGATCGTCGTACTTGTCCTCGATGCCGTAAAAGCCCGATCCGTAGCGAATCTCCACCGCAGGCAGAGCCTCCGGATTCTCGTTGCCAAGCACCGGCACCGTGATCTCGGTGCCGGAGATGGCCTCCTCCACCAGCACGCGGTCTCCGTAGGCAAAGGCCTTGGCCACGGCCGCCTCGAGCTCGCTCGCCTCGTCAACGCAGCTAATGCCGTAGCTCGAACCGTCCGAGACGGGCTTCACAAAGAGGGGCAGGCCCATGGCCTCGATGACCACCTCGGACTCGAGCACATCCCCCGCAAACAGGCAGATGTTCTTGGGGGTGGGGATACCATGCTCGCGATAGATGTCCTTGGCCATGGCCTTGTCGGAGGCCACGGCGCTCGCGAGCACGCCCGAGAAGGTGTAGGGAATGCCCAACATCTCGAGGAATCCCTGGATGCAGCCATCCTCGCCATAGCGCCCGTGGAGCGCCACAAAGGCCACGTCGTAGCCGCCGTCGGCAATGGCATGCACAAAGTCGGGGGCGGCCACATCGAGCACGTCAACGTGCGCAAAGCCGGCGCGCCTCAGCGCCTCTTCGCATTCTGCGCCACTCGAGAGCGAAACCTCGCGCTCGCTCGACCATCCTCCACACAAAAGCGCGACTTTGTGTTGGGTTATCGCCTTGTCCATCGCCGTTCCTTCCGAGCTGGGATAAACTTAAAGGTTGACCCGCATTAACGGGTGACGCACGCAATTCGCATTTCGCCAGAAAGGCCGCATCATGCCCTCTCATGATACCGACTCCGCCCTATCCATGCGCGACCTCCGCACCGTTTCCCATAACGAGCTAGTTGAGCTCATGGCCGAGCTTGGCTGGCCGGGCTTTCGTGCCAAGCAGGTTGAGGACTGGGTGTGGAAGCACAACGCCAGCTCCTACGATGAGATGACCAACGTCCCCAAGGCGCTGCGCGCCCAGCTTGCCGAGCGCTTTGTGCTTGGCGGCACCTCCGAGGTGAAGCGCCTCGTTTCTGCCGACGGCAGCCGCAAGTACCTCCTGGGCTACGCCGACGGTACGAGCGTCGAGTGCGTGGGCATGCCCTCTGGCAAGCGCCTTGCCGTCTGTGTCTCCACTCAGGCTGGCTGCGGCATGGGCTGCGTCTTCTGCGCCACCGGCCAGGGCGGCTTCACGCGCTCTCTCACGGCTGAGGAGATCTACGACCAGGTCATTCACGTGAGCGAGGACTTCCAGACCCGTGCCTCGAGCGTTGTGTTCATGGGTCAGGGCGAGCCCTTCAACAACTACGACGAGACGCTCAAGGCGCTCCGCCTGCTCAACTCCCCTGAGGGCGCAGGCATCGGTGCTCGCCACCTCACGGTCTCCACCTGCGGCATCGTCCCCATGATTCGCCGTTTCTCGCGTGAGCCCGAGCAGTTTACCCTCGCGGTGTCGCTGCACTCCGCCGTGCAGGCCACCCGCAACAAGATCATGCCGGGCGTCAAGAAGTACTCGCTCGGCCACTTGCACGATGTGATGGGCGAGTACACCGAGCGAACGGGTCGTCGCCCCACCTACGAGTACGCCCTCATCGCCGGCGTCAACGACTCCATCAACGAGCTCGACGCCCTCTGCGACTTCACGCGCAGCACGCTTGCCCATGTGAACCTCATCCAGCTCAACGACCTTCCGGGCTCCAAGCTCAAGCCCACCACGCCCGAGCGCGCGGAGCTGTTCCTTCGCAAGCTTGCGCAGGTTGGCGTTGAGGCCACCCTGCGTAACTCTCGTGGCAACGACATCGACGCCGCCTGTGGCCAGCTTTCGCAGAAGTACAAGCGCTAGACCTCACACAGTGTGAGTGTATGGGGGAGCGAGGCATGGTGCCTTGCTCCCCTCTTTTTTGCCTTATCTCAGTGATAGGCCAATCACGCAAATAGGCGCGATGGTTTGTGGGGCACTCAGGCAACCCCTCATCGAGCAATAAGGGAGAGGCCCTTGGAAGTTGCTGCCTTCCAAGGGCCTCTCCCTTACCTGCCCCCGCCCAGTGTTCGAACAGCTGTTCTCTTTCGAGCTAGAAGCCAGCCTGCTTCCACTGCCACTCAACCCATTCACGATTGGTCTCTCTTGCAGCATCAGCATCTTGTGGCATCTCGTCTTCATGCATATACACACCCACAAGATGGCTTGCCAAGCGAGATGCTGCCGCACCAGCCTGTTTCACGCTGGCTCTTGCTTCGTCTGTCAGAAGAAGATGCCACGCAGCACTTCCGACAGACGCAACCACAGCTCCGGCAATCGCCTTCTGGATTAGTCGTCCCACTCGGACTCCTCTCCCACAGCCGCAGGAGCCATGCTGCTCACCTGGCTCAAGATGCGAGCAAGCTCTTCCTCGTCCTTGAACTCAATCTCAATCTTGTTCTTGCCACGGACTTGCTTCACCTTCACATTGGTGTCGAGCATCTGGCGAAGCTGTCTCGCAGCACGCTTGAATGTCTGCGGCGTCGGCACGCGAGGAGCACGGGGTTTAACCTCGCCAGAAAACAGCGGGGCAAGGTTTTCTGTCTGCCGCACCGTCAAACCCTCGGCCACAACCTTCTTGGCAAGCTCAATGCGACCTTCATCCGCGGGAACGGCCAGAATGGCGCGTGCATGACCAGCCGTAAGGACGCCTTGCTCGATCATCTCCTGCACTTCATACGGCAAGTCCATGAGACGCAGCGTATTGGCGATGGCCGATCGAGACTTTGAGAGAATCTTGGAGAGTGCCTCTTGCGTTAGCCCCTTGCTGTCGAGAAGCTGACGGTATCCACGCGCCTCCTCAAGCGGACTCAAGTCAGCGCGCTGCAAGTTCTCGATAAGGGCAAGCTGGAACACCTCATCATCGTTAATCTCACGAATGATGACAGGCATTTCCTTCAGACCAGCACGCTTGCTTGCCTGATATCGACGCTCACCAGCCACAATCTCATAGTTGGGGCCTGTCTTACGCACAAGAATGGGCTGCAGCACGCCATTTTGCCTAATGGAATCAGACAGTTCCTCAAGTGCCTGCTCGTCAAAATTCTTGCGAGGCTGTTTGGGGTTACGCTTAATCCTCTCAATAGGGAGGGTTGTCTCAGGCTTATTGCCGCTTTCTGAGTTAGCCTCGCTGATAAGCGCATCGAGGCCGCGTCCCAATCCGCCTTTTTTAGCCACGACGAATCACCTCTCTTGCGAGACTTCGATACGCAATAGCGCCCTTATTCATATTTGCGTACATAGCGATGGGCAAACCATGGCTCGGTGCCTCGGAAACCTTAACGCTACGCGGAATGACGGTAGTGAAGACCTTATTGCCAAAGTAACTGCGAACCTCGTTCACGACCTGATTCGAAAGCGTGGTGCGCTTGTCATACATGGTCATAAGCACACCAAAGATATCCAAATCCTGGTTAAGGCTACCACGAACAAGCTTCACCGACTCAAGGAGCTTGGTGACACCCTCAAGAGCGTAGTACTCGCATTGAATCGGAATCAGCAGGCTATCGGCTGCAGAAAGCGCGTTAATGGTAAGCAGACCCAGAGAAGGCGGGCAATCGATAAAGATGTAGTCGAAATCTTTCTTTATCTTGCCCAGGATATTCCTCAAAATGCTCTCTCGAGCAATCTTGGAAACAAGCTCAATCTCAGCACCGGCAAGTTGGATCGTGGCAGGAACCACGAACACCTTTTTCTCTGGCGTCTCAACAATCATGTCTTCAATTGGCTTACCGTCAAGCAGTGCATCATAGATGTCGAACTCGAGCTCATCCTTGTCGATGCCGTAACCGCTCGTTGAGTTACCTTGAGGGTCAAAGTCCACAACAAGGCACTTCTTGTTCTCTTCACCAAGAGCGGCAGAGAGGTTGATGGCCGTTGTGGACTTACCAACGCCACCCTTTTGGTTAATGATGGCGATTATCTTTGGTTCCTTGCTTGGGTTACCGCGTTTTACGTCTTTATATCCCATAGGTGCAAGCCGTTTCTCTTGATGTTTCACGTGAAACGCTAGCGAAGCCCTGCGAGAGGGTTCTTGCGCGCCTCGCCATTCTTTCTAGGTAACTTTACCCTACTTGGACGTACTTTTTGGTAGACATAGAACTCTCTGTGCCCATGATTCTCTGGAAGCTCGAAAGTTTCACGTGAAACAAGTCGGATGCCACAGATATCTGCCGTAACTTCGGCGCGAGTGAGCTCCTCCGCATCAGGAGTTCCCTTAGAAAGCACTACAAAGCCACCCATCCTGCACAGTGGCGTTGCATACTCCAGAAGCACGTCGAGAGACGCCAACGCACGAGCAAGGACAAAGTCATATGAGCCACGCTCCGCCCTGAGTTTTGCGAAATCCTCAAGGCGACTGTGAACGCCGTGAACGCGGGCACCGAGATTGAGCTCAACAACAAACTCATTGCAAGCAGAGATCTTCTTGCCAACAGAATCAAGCAGCGTCACTTCGGCCTCGGTGGAACAAGCAACGGGGATACCCGGGAAGCCACCGCCTGTACCCATGTCGAGCACGCGAGAGCCTGAGAGGCTCTCAGCTATTTTGCTCTCATTAAAAGACTGATGAGTAGCACGCTCCTCTGCTAAGTTGTGGGCATCGCTCTGCGCAGCAGCTATGTCGTCCTCATGAGAAGACGCCCCGAGCCTCCTCATAACATCAACGAACAACAGGGAGTCATAGGTGTGCAGGATGAGCGCTTCGTCAAAGTCACGGATAGCCGTTAAGTTGAGTACTTCATTCTTTTTAAGCATAGACGCAAGATGTTTAACCGCTTGAGAGGCATTCTCAGGCGAGATAACAATACTACTTGACTTCAGATACCAGAGAAGCTGTTCCGTGGCCTTAGAAAGGCTCTCAGAGCCTTTAAGCTCTTGCGCCACGTTCACAGAGGAAGAATCACAAGAAGTAGGCATGGTTCCCCTAGAAACTGTGACAAAAGTTCCCTATGCGAGAAGTTTTGTCATAAAGGATTGGCTGACTTCTCAATCCTATAACGAGACCCCCTGAGAAGCCCCCGGCAGTCTTCAGCCTCTAGGAAATAACAGGAGGAGTGAAGCTTTGACATGAAGGTGCCGGTACTATCTGCATTGAATCAAGAGTCGGCTGAAACCAGATGCAGAGGGCGATAGGCTTCGACACGTAGGCGCCTATTGTTACACTGGGCGAGTTCCGCAGCAAAGCGAGGCCTGTGTAAGCTCAAAGCAACAATAGGCGCCACACCCGTGCGTGCATATAACGCCCCGATCAGCTATACGGGTACAACCCCAAGCGCATGCAAATAAAAAGGGGAGCCAAAGCTCCCCAAGAAAAAACACAGTATATAAAGCGAGCGTGACTACGAGTTCTTCACAGCTGTAATCACAACGCAGCGCTCAGGGTCAACGCCCTCGGAATGGGTCATCACGGTGTCGTCCCCACGCAGCGCAAGGTGCACCAGGCGACGCTCATACGCGTTCATCGGTGCGAGCCTCACGGCATTCCCGGAGCGCTTGGCACGGCTCGCGGCGCTGCGAGCCATCGACTGCACCTTCTCGCGACGACGGCTCTTATAGCCCTCAACGTCAACGGAAACAGGGTAGTGAAAGCCCAGACGCTTGCCCAAAAGCGCGGTAAAGACTACCTGAAGGGCCTCGAGCGTCACGCCGTGACGGCCAATGAGAATAGCGAGATCTCCGTTGTTGATGTCGAGAATGAGCTCGCCCTCGTCACCATCGTATTCGTCAATCGAACAATTGTTCTCGCCAAAGCACGCAAGGATCGAGCGCAGCACGGAGACGGCAAGGTCGGCCACCACATCAAGCTGCTCGTCGGTGAGCTCGCCGGTCTCGTCAAACGCGAGCTTGATGGCCTCATACTCGTTGGCGTTGGACTCTTCGCCCATACTTACCTCCAAATACACCGCGGCGCGCAGGCCCATAAGGAGCATGCGCGTCCGCGAAGTGACAGTCATTCTTGGGTGTTGCTAAGCCTTCTTGTGCGGGCGAGCCTTGCGCTCCTTGCGCACCACGTCAACCACGAACGGAGAGTTCTCGAGACGGGCCTGCTCCTCGGCCTTGGCCTTCTCCATCACCTTGCGGGTAATGAAGACCTGCTGGATGACGCCCCAGGCAGAAGAGGTGACGTAATAGAGCACCACGCCGATGGGCACGCTCCAACCAAACCACATCATCATGAGGGCCATCACGACGCCCATGACCTTCATCTGGCCCGCCTGCTCGCTGTTGGAGTTCTGCTGGTTGAGCAGCATGGGCACAAGGGTAAGGACGCCAAAGGCCAGAAGGAACACGAGGTAGAGCCAGCTGCCGGCAATGCCATAGGCAGCCATGGCGCCCTGCGGAGACATCGAGAGAGACTCAAAGACGCCAAAGAAGTGGGCGTCGGCGGGCACGCGGTCGCGAAGCACGGAGAACAGGGAGAAGAACACGGGCATCTGGATGATGACGGGCAGGCAGCCCCCAAGCGGGTTGAACTTGTTCTCGGAGTAGAACTTCTGCATCTCCTGGTTCATGCGCTGCGGGTCATCGGCGTAACGCTCCTGAATCTCCATCATCTTGGGCTGGAGCACCTGCATCTTGGCCGTGGAGCGAATCGACTTGTTCTGCAGCGGCGTCAGCGCCAGGCGGATGACGGCCGTCAGCAAGATGATCGACAGGCCCCAGTCACCCACCAGGCTCACGATTGCCTTCAGGATCTGGTAGATGATCTCAATAATCCAGTCCCACATGGTACCTCCATAGCATCCGTGCGCTAAGGCACGGGGTCATAGCCGCCTCTGTGTAGGGGGTTGCATCTGAGGATTCTCCTCACGGCAAGCCAACCACCTCTGAATGCGCCATACCTGCACAGAGCCTGTATGGCGTATTCGGAACAGGTTGGCGTATAAATGCACGACGGGGGGAGGAGGGGAGAAATGCGACGGCGGTAAAACCTCACTGCAGCAATGAGAAACCGCGTCAACATTCCTGGGCCCACCTTCCCCCGGAAGCTCATGCATCAAGTCGCCTGACGAGCTTTGACAACGCGCGCGCCACCTCTGTGGAGGATGCCGTGCGCGTGGCGCCCGTCGAAAAGAGAATCACCTCATACCCAGCCGGCGGAAAGTCCGCCTCGCGAGCCGCCGCTCTCAGCACGCGTTTACAGCGATTTCTGCACACCGCGTTTCCCAGCCTCTTAGGAGCAACGAAGGCAACGCGCGAGGCGGTGCCTTCGTTGGACTTGGTGACACTGAGACGTACGAGCGGATGGTTGATTCTCTTGCCGCCCCTGAAGACCTTCTCGAAATCCCGCTTGGACTTGATGGTCTCCATATCGCACTAGACGGTGAGGCGCTTGCGACCCTTAGCGCGACGACGGGCGAGAACGAGACGGCCGCCCTTGGTGGCCATGCGGGCACGGAAGCCGTGGCACTTGGCGCGCTTCCGCTTATTGGGCTGATAGGTACGCTTCATGGAAATCCTCCTGGATGGAACTTGATGCTGCAAAGCGTTAAAGCTCTCAGATTGTAGGGGTCGAGATTGGCCCTCGTCAACCAAAACATGGGGTATTCACGCATTTTTGTGCGCGGGCGCGTATGAGAGAGTGCTCGCAGAGCCCGGCAAGAGAGGCTTGCACGCGATGAAAACCTGTCACCACGGCTTGCGGCAGCTTGCAAGAGCTTTCGTCAAGTGGTGAAAGTTTCCATGCAAGTTCGTGAAATTATCATCGCTCTTCGCGTATAGTTACCACGCACTTTGCACGTTATCACCGCTGGTTTTCAACAGTCTTTCGTCATGTGTTAAAAACCTTTCGACGTACGGCAGAAATGTTCTGCAAGTTTTCATCACATGTTCGAAAGCTGTTGAAAACTTCCAAAATGGGTGATGATGTAGACACACGAAACGCAGCCACGAGCAAAGTTCGAGGAGACGCACACCATGCCCGACACCTTCTATCCCTTTGTGGGCGAAGGCTCCACAGATCCCACCGAGATGCCTGACATGGTGGAGAACCCGGCGCGCATCGCCGTGTTTGACGACCCGCTCAGCTCTCCGCGCGTGGTGGTGGTGCAGCCCAAAGACGTGCGCTCGTACCTCGAGGAGGTGACCGCCACCGTCACCAAGCTCGCCAAGGAGCAGGGCGGCAAGATCTCGTTCACCGTGATTCGCGAGGTTGTGGAAAACCTCGTTCATGCCTACTTCAGCGAGCCCACCATCACCATCTTGGACGGCGGCAACACCATCCGCTTCTGCGACCAGGGCCCGGGCATCAAGGAGAAGGAGCGGGCGCTGGAGTACGGAACCACGAGCGCCACCGAGGACATGAAGCGCTACATCCGTGGCGTGGGCTCAGGGCTCCCCTACGCGCAGCAGTACATGATCGACCACGGTGGAGACCTCACCATCGAGGACAACATCAACGGCGGCACCATCGTCACCATCACCATGCCGAGCGACGACGACTGGAGCGACACGGGCGCGCCTGCGCCGACGACGGGTGTGGGCATGGCGGCACCCACCGTTGGCGCCTCGAGCATGGCGGCACCCGTTAGCGGCGCCTTGCCTCCTGCAGCCCAGGGCCTGGCCGCGCCGGGCGAGCAGGCCGCAGCCGGCGCGCCCGCGATGCCGCAGCAGCTCGCAGGCGTCGCGCCCCAGGCCGGTGCGTGGCCGCAGGGCGCCACCGGTGCCTACCCCGGAGGCTGGCCCCAGGCGCAGCAGCAGGCACCCTTTGGCTATGCCCCCGCAAGCCCCCAGACAGCACCCGCCACCTGGGGCTACGCGCAGCCCGGCTATCCGCAGCAGGCCTCCTACCCGCAGCAGCCGTGGCAGCAGACCGCTCCGCACCAGATGTGGCCCCAGCAGCAAGGCTGGGGTCAGCAGCCCGGGTACGGCGCTGAGCAGGCAGCGCCCGCCGCACAGCCCTATGGGGCCACGCCCGTAGGCGCCCCCTGGCAGGCCGACGTCTCGCTCAACGAGCGCGGCCGGACCACCATGGCCTACCTAGCCCAGCACGAATCCGTGGGTCCCACCGAGCTCTACGAGCTCTATGGCAGCTCCATGTCCACCTGGACGCGCGAGCTCAAGCGCCTCGAAGACCAGGGGCTCATACGCCGCATGGGCCAGAAGCGCTTCCTCACCGAGATGGGGCGCACCGTCGCCACGCAGGTGCTCAACAGCTAGCGCGCAAACGCCGCACCACCGCGCCTGCGCCGCGCCCGCCGCAGCCGTCCGCACGCCCGCGCCACCCGCGCGCCCGCACGCGCCCGCACGCGCCAG
>Cebus_capucinus_imitator_PRJNA485217_SSR046__coassemble_1003_pt1 | contig 23135 bp, 17 predicted proteins | sample Cebus_capucinus_imitator_PRJNA485217_SSR046__metabat2_low_PE_008 | metagenome-assembled genome bin Cebus_capucinus_imitator_PRJNA485217_SSR046
GCGCCGGCCTGTCACGTCGGAGGTCGAGGGTTCGAGCCCCTTACATCCCGCCATTGAATGCACGAAGGGCTCCGGGTAACCGGGGCCCTTTTCGTGTAAAACCCCTGCATCCTGTTTTCCCTCCCTGGGGGATCCGCTACCGGCTTGAGTCGCTGCCAGCAGCGAGCCATGCGGCGTCCCGTATCTGAGCTGCTGGCGGCGCCGGGCTATGCGGCGGTCCGCGCCAATACGTCCGAGCTTTTTCGATTGACAGCGCTGCCCGTGCGCCCGCCTCGCGGTGTGGAGAGGGCCTGCGCATGTGGCGCACCCGCCCCGGGCATTGCGACAAATGCTGTCTCAATTGGTACAATTTAGCTTTACTGAAACGTACTACTGCGCCCGCCGGCACTCGCCCGCGTGGCAGCTCGGGGGGTATCGTGGCCGCAACGTTGCGCACGGCAGAAGATCTATCCGCAGAGACGCCTGCGTCGGGCGGGGCGGCCGGAACGTCCGCCCCCGTCTCGTCGCACGCCGCTTCTGGAGATGGCGCGCCTGTGCCCTCCATGCCTGCGCCCGGGCCTGCTGGCGTCGAGCCTGCCTGCGGCAAGCGCGCCGCCTCGGCCTCGCCCGCCGCTGCTTGTGGCCGCGCCCCTGCCCGCCTGGCCGTCTTTGACTACGACGGCACCATCGTAGACGGCCAGTCGGGTTCGCTGTTCTCGCGCTACCTCCTGCGGCACGGCCTCATTTCCTTCCATACGGCCGTGCGCCTGGGCTGGTGGGGGACTCGCTACAAGCTTCACCTGCCGTATCGTCAGGACGAGGCGCGCGAGCTCATCTTCCGCGACATTGGCGCCCACGGCCCCGAAGAGGCCGAGCGCATCATGCGCGAGTTTCACGACGAGGTGCTTTCGCCTCGCTACCGCGTAGATGCCATCACGGAGGTGCTGCGTCGCGGCGAGGAGGGCTGCGTCACGCTGCTCGTCTCCGCAACGTTTGACGACATTGCCCGCATCGCGGCCGAGGCGCTCGGCATGAGCGGGTACGTGGCCACGCGCATGGAGCTCGACGCCCAGGGCGCCTTCACTGGCCGCGTGGAGGGCGAGGTCATCGCAGGCGAGGGCAAGTGCCGCGCCGTTCGCGCATGGGCAAACGAGCGCTTGGGCGAGGGGGCATGGAGGGTCGCCTATGCCTATGGCGACCACTTCTCCGACGAACCGCTGCTCGCGCAGGCCGAGACGCCCTTTGCGGTGTGCCCCGGCAAGACGCTCCGCCAGATTGCCCGCCGCCATGGTTGGCGCGCCCTCGATTGGAAGTAGGTTACCGTGGACATCTCCAGGAAGACAGACTATGCCCTCCGCATGCTCGCGGTTATTGCCGGCGAGGAGGGCGGCGTGGTCTCGGTGCGCTCTGCCGCCGAGGACAACGACGTGCCGTACTCGTTCGCGCGTTCCATCCAGCACGATCTGGTTCGCGCCGGCATCATCGAGAGCCTGCGTGGCTCGCGCGGCGGCATGAGGCTCGCCGTTGACCCCAAGACGGTGACGCTTCTGCAGGTGGTCGAGGCCATCCAGGGCCCGGTGTGGCTCGCGGCCTGCGCGACCTGCGGTCCCGACTGCGGGGTGTGTCCGCGTGCCGCCACCTGCCATTACAATCCGGTGTGGAACGGCGCGCGCCAGCTGCTCTCCAGCTACCTCTCCTCGGTGACGCTCGCCGAGGTGGTGGCGGGCACGGCGCGCCCCGTGGTGGACGCGAGCTTTACGCTGCCGGGCGCCACGGGCGTGACTCCGCTCACGGAGGCCCCGCATGAGGGCTAGCGAGGGCGTGCGGGCAAAGGCAGCCGCAGGGGGCTCGCCGGCGCCTGCCGAGGGCGACGCGCCATCCGTGCCGCCCGCGCCAAAGGGGCCGGCTCCCACCCCCGCCCCCACCAACATGGACGAGTTTCGCGCGCGCATCTACCTGCGTGGGCGCGAGCTGTACCGCGACCTGCCGTGGCGTCGCACGCGCGACGCCTATGCCATCTGGGTCTCGGAGGCCATGCTCCAGCAAACGCAGGTGAGCCGCGTCGACGGACGCTGGCAGCGCTGGCTCGAGCGCTTCCCCTCGCCGGACGCGCTTGCGCAGGCGAGCTCGGCCGACGTGCTCGAGGAGTGGCAGGGCCTAGGCTACAACCGCCGCGCCCTCGCCCTCTGGAAGGCCGCGCAACAGGTCTCTGCCGAGTATGGCGGCGTGGTGCCCGCAGACGAGAGGCGGCTGGTGGCGCTTCCGGGCATCGGTCCCGCCACGGCCTCGGGCATACGGGCGTTTGCCCACAACCTGCCTGGCGTGTACCTCGAGACCAACGTGCGCACGGTCTTTCTCCACGAGCTCTTCCCAGGGGCTGAGGGCGTGCCTGACTCTGCCCTGGTGCCGCTTGTACGCGAGGCGTGCCCCGCGGGGCCACTTGCGGTGGCGGGGGCGGACGAGCCATGCTGCCCGCGCTCTTGGTACTACGCGCTGCTCGACTACGGATTCTATCTCAAGAAGACGGTGCCCAACCCCTCGCGTCGCTCGCGCTCAAACGTGCGGCAGTCGCGCTTCGAGGGCTCGCACCGGCAGAAGCGCGCGCTCGTGGTGCGTCTGGTGCTCGCCGCCCGCGCGACGGGTTGTGGCGTAACTGTGGACGAGGCCTGCGGCGCGCTGACCCAGGCGGAGATGTCTGCCGGGCGAGGGCCCGTCCAACCTGCATATGCGGCTCAGCTGCTGAATGAGCTCGAAAGCGAGGGTTTTTGCCATGAGCGCGAGGGCTCGTGGTATGCGTAAGGCTCCATCGGCAAAGAGTTTACCTAGGCTAATCAGCACTAATCTTACTAATAGGAATAATTCTCGATAAGATTCCTCTTGCGATGGCGTATGCTATGGACACATCGGGTACAAGCACCGAGTGGGGCAATCAGACCGGCCGGCAGCGCGAGGCTGCGGCCAAGCCCTCGGGCGGGCGCACGCCCTCGGGGCCGCTGGTTGTCACAGCCCTGCGCAGACACAAGGAGGAACCATGGCTGTTGAGTTCAACGATTCCCAGACCAAGAAGAACCTCGAGACCGCCTTTGCCGGCGAGTCCCAGGCCGCTATGAAGTACAGCTACTACGCCAAGGCCGCCAAGAAGGAGGGCTACGTCCAGATCTCCAACATCTTCACGGAGACCTCGGGCAACGAGCGCGAGCACGCCAAGCTCTGGTTCAAGTACCTGCACGACGGCGATGTCCCCGACACCCTGACCAACCTCAAGGATGCCGCCGCTGGTGAGAACTACGAGTGGACGGACATGTACAAGGGCTTTGCCGAGACCGCCGAGGCCGAGGGCTTCAAGGAGATCGCCGCCAAGTTCCGTGGCGTGGGCGCCATCGAAAAGGCTCACGAGGAGCGCTACAACAAGCTCGCCGAGCGCGTCGCCGCAGGCGAGGTCTTTGAGCGCGAGGGCGTCAAGGTTTGGAAGTGCATCAACTGCGGTCACCTGCACGTTGGTGCCGCCGCCCCCAAGATCTGCCCGGTCTGCAAGCACCCGCAGGCCTACTTTGAGGAGCAGGTCGTCAACTACTAGCCGGCTTGCGCATAGACGCACAAGGGCTCCCCGCACGGGGAGCCCTTTTTTATGCCGAGGGGGCTTGGCGAGGGCGGAGACCCCTTGGTGGCAGGCGTCCTTTGGCGGCAGGTGACCGTGCGCCGTCATGGCCGAGCGTCCGTCCTTGCGAGGGGGCACTCATGCGCCGTTGCCGCTCGCGCAACGTCGCTTGACATGCACAAGAAAAGCGTTTCGCGTGGAGCGGGCGAGGCCTGCAGCGCGTTTACGCTGGGGCAATGAAGTGCTGCTCAGGTACCAAATTTGTCTCGGGAGGACCCAGTTGCACGCTGTTGTTATCCCTTAATGCACCGATACTCGGAAGAATTGCCCCGCTTACCGAATCGTTACGAAGCTCACGGCCCCCCGCTTATCTCAGAGGACTATGGTTGGGAGGTACGAAGCCCCGGCTGGCGCATGCTTGCATGGTGGAGCGCGCGAGACCGGGGCAAATTCGCTAGAGGGGGAACTCTCATGAGTGATGCACGCAAGCATGCGGCCGCGCACGCGGCTGCTAAGGGTTCGTCGTCTGCAGGGCGTGCGGCGAGCGCGGCTTCTGCCGCGCCAGTGCCGGCCGCACACGAGCTGACCGCAGACGACCTCTACCTCATGGGTGCGGGTACGTGGTATCGCAGCTATGACAAGATGGGCGCGCACCCCATCACCAAAGACGGCGTGGCGGGCTATCACTTTGCCGTTTGGGCTCCTGACGTGCGCTCCGTTCATGTGGTGGGCAACTTCAACGGCTGGGACACGCAGGCAACGCCACTTGCGCCCACGCCCACGGGCGGCGTCTGGTATGGCTTTGTGCCGGGCCTTGCCGCCGGCGAGCTTTACAAGTATGTCATCGAGACCAGGTCTGGCGAGCTGCTCTATAAGGCAGACCCGTATGGCTTTGCCTCCGAGAAGGTTCCCGGCACCGCCTCGGTGACGGCGGCCGAGCCTACCCACGCATGGGGCGACGAGGCGTGGCTTGCGCGGCGCGCCTCGGGCGACCACATGCACGAGCCGCTCAACATCTACGAGGTGCACCTGGGCAGCTGGCGCCGTCACGGCGACGAGCCGCAGGGCGATCCACGTCCCGACGGCACCTATCCCGGCCCCATGGACGAGTTCCCGGCGCAGCGAGGCGAGTTCTACTCCTACGACGACCTTGCCGCCGAGCTCGTGCCCTATGTCAAGAAGATGGGCTACACCCACATCGAGATGCTGCCGGTGATGGAGCATCCCTTTGACGGCTCGTGGGGCTACCAGATTACCGGCTACTACGCGCCCACCTCGCGCTTTGGCGATGCCGAGGGGCTCATGCGCCTCATCGACGCCTGCCACCAGGCCGGCATCGGCGTCATCCTCGACTGGGTGCCCGGCGGCTTTTGTGCCGACGCCCAGGGTCTTGCCACCTTCAACGGCGAGATGCTCTACGAGCGCGAGATCCATCCCAACTGGGGCACCCACAAGTTCGACTTTGGCCGCGGCGAGGTGCGCAGCTTCCTCGTCTCCAACGTCCTGTACTGGATCGAGCGCTTCCACGCAGACGGCATCCGCATGGATGGCGTCTCGAGCATGCTCTACCTCAACTTTGGCGTGGACAACCCCGCCGACAAGAAGTTCAACGAGAAGGGTACCGAGGAAGACCTCGACGCCTCTGCCTTCATCCGCCAGACCAACGCCGTGGTGGGCGAGTACCATCCCGACGTCATGATGATGGCGGAGGAGTCCACCGCGTGGCCCCTCGTGACCTACCCGCCCAAGGACGGCGGACTGGGCTTCCACTACAAGTGGGACATGGGCTGGATGAACGACACCCTGCACTACCTGCAGACCGACTTCCCCTGGCGTCCGGGCAACCACAGCATGCTCACCTTCTCGATGATGTATGCCTTCAACGAGAACTTCATCCTGCCGCTCTCGCACGACGAGGTGGTGCACGGCAAGTGCTCGCTCATCACCCGTCAGCCCGGCGACCAGTGGCGTCAGTTTGCGGGCCTGCGCACGCTCGCGTTCTACCAGATGATGCATCCCGGCGCGAAGCTCAACTTCATGGGCAACGAGATTGGCCAGTACATCGAGTGGCGCTACTACGAGGCCATTCAGTGGTTCTTGGCCGAGCAGTTCGACGCGCACCGCAACCATCAGCGCTACATTGAGGCGCTCAACAACTTCTACCTCGCACACCCCGCCTTGTGGGAGGAGAGCTACGAGTGGCGCGGCTTTGAGTGGCTCAACGCCGACGATTCCGAGCACTCCATCGTCTCGTTTGTGCGCCGTGGCGCCAACCCCGAGGACGAGCTCGTGGTGCTCATAAACTTTGATGTCAACTACCGGGAGAGCTACCGCATGCCGGTGCCCCGCGAGGGAGACTGGCAGGAGATCTTCAACTCCGACGACGTGGCCTTTGGCGGATCTGGCAAGCACAACGAGGGCGTGCTCTCGAGCCGTCCGGAGGACTGCCATGGCTTTGAGAATTCCGTGCTGCTCAACGTGCCGCCCCTGGGTGGCGCGGTGTATAAGCGCGTGGGTGCCTCGAGCTACGTGCCGCCGGTGGTGGAGGCGGCCGAGGAGGAGCCTGCGGAGGTGCCCGCAGAGCCGGAGGCAAGGCAGGCGAAGCACCTCGCCCCCTCCCGCGCTCCCAAGGTGGCCAAGCCGGCCCCGCGCAAGCACGCGGCCCCGGCCAAGAAGAAGGCCGTCTCGGCCAAGAAGTCTGGCAGGCGCCACGCCAAGAAGGCGTAGCCTTACAGGAGTCTGAACGTGGGCCCGAGCGGCGGGCCAAGGTACAACAAGGAGTTTTCCGCATGCAAAGCAACATCTTCGACAGCCCCGAGTCTTTTGCCGTTGAGTATCGCGCGATGCTCGGGTCACTTGTGGGCAAGGACTTCAAGGACTGCACGAACCACGAGTGCTACCATGCCCTGGCGCAACTCGTGGCCGCGAAGGCGAACCGCCAGTTCGCCCTCTCGGATTCTGAGAACAGGCGCAGCGACAAGAAGAAGGTCTACTACTTCTGCCTTGAGTTCTTGTTGGGCCCGCTCCTCGACAACTACCTGCTCAACTATGGCATCCGCGACGTGGTGGAGGAGGGCCTTGCCACCATGGGCATCAAACTCGACGAGCTTGTTGCCGAGGAGGGAGACCCGGGCTTGGGCAACGGCGGCCTTGGCCGCCTGGCTGCGTGCTTCCTCGATTCCATGGCCGCCGAGGGCATCTTGGGCTTCGGCAATGGCATGCGCTACCACTACGGCCTGTTCAAGCAGGAGATTCGTGACGGCCGTCAGGTTGAGGTAACCGACAACTGGCTCGACAAGGGCTATCCGTGGGAGACCAAGCACCCCGAGAGCGCCGTCATGGTGCGCTTTGGCGGGGAGGTCGTGCGCCACGAGGACGAGACGGGCAAGTTCTGGTTCACCCAGGAGGGCGGCGAGCTCATCAAGGCCGTCCCGTATGACGTGCCGGTGATTGGCTACGGTGGCGAGACCATCAACCGCCTGCGCCTCTGGAGCGCTGAGCCTGCCCACGAGGACTTCGACCTCGATGCCTTCAACGCCGGCGACTACGCCCGCGCGGCCAAGTTCCGCACCGACGCCGAGGCCATCTCCGAGATCCTCTATCCCAACGACGCCGGCGAGCATGGCCGCATCCTGCGCCTCAAGCAGGAGTACCTGTTCGTGGCCGCCGGCCTCGCCTCCATCATCCGCAACTACAAGTATGACCACGCAGACGCCGGTTGGGAGAAGTTCCCCGAGCTCGTGGCCATCCACACCAACGACACCCACCCCGCCATGTGCGGCGCCGAGCTCATGCGCCTGCTCGTGGACGAGGAGGGGCTCGACTGGGATACCGCATGGGACATCACCGTGCGCTCCATCTCCTACACCAACCACACGGTGCTGCCCGAGGCGCTCGAGAAGTGGCCCATCGAGACCTTCCGTCGCCTGCTGCCGCGCCTGTATATGTACGTTGACGAGATCAACCGTCGCTACATGGAGGAGTTTCCGCGCACCATCGACAACTGGCAGGAGAAGCTGCGCAACACCGCCATCCTCTGGGACGGCCAGGTGCGCATGGCCAACCTCTCGGTGATCTGCAGCCACTCCGTCAACGGCGTGGCGGCCCTTCACACCGAGATCCTCAAGCGCGAGACCCTGCACGACTTCTACGAGCTCATGCCCGAGAAGTTCAACAACAAGACCAACGGCATCAGCCCCAGGCGCTTCCTTGGCAACTCCAACCCGAGCCTCTCTGCGCTCATCACGAGCAAGATCGGCGAGGGCTGGTACAAGGACGCCGACGAGCTCAAGGGCCTCGAGGCCTACTACGACGACGTCGAGTTCCTCGATGCCATGGCTGCCTCCAAGCGCGAGAACAAGGTGCGCCTGGCTGCCTACATCAAGCAGGTCACCGGCGTCGAGGTTGACCCGGACTCCGTCTTTGACGTCCAGGTGAAGCGCTTCCACGCCTACAAGCGCCAGCTGCTCAACATCTTCAAGGTGATGAGCATCTACAACCGCATGCTCGACGACCCGAGCTACAAGCCGCAGAAGACGACCTTCATCATCTCCGGCAAGGCGGCGAGCGCCTATACCTTCGCCAAGGAGGTCATCCGTCTCATCAACTCGGTGGCCCACGTCATCAACAACGACCCGCGCGTCAACGAGTACATCAAGGTGGCGTTTGTCCCCAACTTCGCCGTCTCCAACGCCCAGCTCATCTATCCTGCGGCCGACATCTCCGAGCAGATCTCCACGGCCGGCAAGGAGGCGAGCGGCACCTCCAACATGAAGCTCATGATGAACGGTGCCATCACGCTCGGCACCCTCGACGGCGCCAACGTCGAGATCGCCGAGCTCGCGGGCATGGAGAACGAGAAGGTCTTCGGCATGAAGGTCGAGGAGGTCGAGGCCCTGAGGGCCGGCCACTACTTCGCCTGGGACGTCGTCAACGCCGACCCCAACGGCATCGGCCGCTGCGTGCGCCAGCTCACCGACGGAACCTTCGCCGGCCTCTCTGGCAACTTCAACCAGATCTACGACGAGCTCATGGGCAACAACGACTACGACTTCGTCCTCGCCGACTTCGCGAGCTACGTCAAGGCCTGGGAGGAGCTCGTGGGCGAGTATTACGCCGACAGCCGCGCCTGGCAGCGCCGTGCGCTCCACAACATCGCCAACTCCGGCCACTTCTCCAGTGACCGCACCATCCGTGAATATGCCTCTGAAATCTGGGGGCTGGAAAGCTAATCCGTTAAGGAGCTAGAAGGGGGAAGGATCATGAGCAGCAAAGAGAGCATCGCGATGCTCCTCGCCGGCGGACAGGGCAGTCGTCTGCTTGCGCTCACGCGCAACATCGCCAAGCCTGCGGTGTCATTCGGAGGCAAGTACCGAATCATCGACTTCGCGCTGTCCAACTGCGCCAACTCGGGCATCGATACGGTGGGCGTGCTTACCCAGTACCGCCCGTACCTGCTGCACAGCTACATCGGAACAGGCGAGGCCTGGAACCTTGATGCCCGCGACGGCGGCGTCTCGATCCTTCCCCCGTACGCCACCGAGACGGGCGGCAACTGGTATGCCGGCACGGCCGACGCCATCTACCAAAACATCGGCTACATTGAGAGCTATAACCCCAAGTACGTGGTCATCCTCTCCGGCGATCACCTGTATCGCATGGACTACAGCAAGATGATCGAGAGCCACGTCAAGAACAACGCCGACCTCACCATCTCCGTGATGCCGGTCGACTGGGCCGAGGCCTCCCGCTTTGGCATCATCACCAAGAACGAGGACGACTCGGTGGCCAAGTTCACCGAGAAGCCCAAGCAGCCCGACTCAAACCTGGCCTCCATGGGCATCTACGTCTTCAGCACCGACATCCTGCTGCGCTCGCTCAAGGAGGACGCGCTCGACCCCACCTCCGAGCATGACTTTGGCAACAACATCATCCCGAAGCTGCTTTCCGAGCAGGCTCGCATCTTCTGCTACGAGTTCCACGGCTTCTGGCGTGACGTTGGCACCATCTCGAGCTACCACGAGACCTCGATGGGCCTGCTTGGCCCCAAGCCTGAGCTCGACCTGTTTGACCGCGAGTTCCCGTTCATGACCAACGCGCCCATCCGTCCGCCTCACTACCTCGGCCCGGATGCCTCGGTTGACGATTCCATCGTGGCCAACGGCTGCAAGGTCTACGGCACCGTGCGCCACTCCATCCTCTCCACCGACGCCTACGTGGGCGCCCGCGCCATCGTCGAGGACTCGGTCTTGTTCCCGGGTGCCGTCGTGAAGGATGGCGCGCACGTGGTTCGCGCCATCCTGGGCGAGAACTCCGTGGTTGAGGCCGGTGTCGAGCTCGGCAGCGTTGATGTGACGAAGGATACGGCTGTCATCGGCGACGAGGTCGTCGTTGGAAAGGGGGAGGAGTAGGCCATGGAGACAGCGGTCGGACTCATCACCACTAACTATTCCGTCAAGCACCCCAGCGCCCTCACCAAGGCGCGCCCGGCGGCCGCCGTGCCGTTCATGGGCCGCTACCGCCTGGTGGACTTCGCGCTGTCCAACATGGTGAACTCGGGCATCAACACCGTGGGTGTTGTCATGCCGTTCAACTACCGCTCCATCGTCGACCACCTGCACACGGGCAAGGACTGGGGCCTCGACCGCAAGAAGGGCGGCATGTTCCTCATGCCCGGCTCCGCCTTTGGCACGAGCCGCAAGGGGCCGCGCTTCCTGCTTCGCGACATGCTCGGCAACCGTGTGTTCCTCGAGCGCGACCAGGCCGCCAACGTGGTGGTCTCGACCGCCAACATCATCTACAACTACGACTATCGCGAGCTCGTCTCCGCGCATGTCGAGAGCGGCGCCGACATCACGCTGCTCACCAAGACCTTCTCGTGCGAGGCCGAGGACGTCTCGAGCGTCTATACCGAGGGCGGCCACGTGCGCGGCTTTACCTATGGCACCCGCTACGGCGACGAGGCCTTCCTCGACTGCTTCGTGGTGAGCCGCACCAAGCTCCTCGAGCTGCTCGACCGCTACGCCAACGTGGACTACCTCGATCTGTTTGAGGCCATGGAGGCAGACCTTCCCCAGATGGACATCCGAGCCCACAAGGTCGACATGTACACGGGTTCGGTCTTTGACGCCCGCATGTACTACAAGCGCAGCCAGGAGATGCTCGATTCCAAGGTCGTCGAGCAGCTGTTCCCTCCCGAGCGCATCATCAAGACCAAGGCGCACGACAACCCGCCCGCCAAGTACGAGGCTGGCGCCCGAGTCACCAACTCGCTCGTGTCCGGAGGCTGCCACATCATGGGCTCCGTGGCCGACTCGGTGCTCTCGCGCAACGTCGTCGTCGAGCCGGGCGCCTCGGTGCGCGGCTGCGTGATTCTCACTGACTGCACCATCTGCCGTGGTGCGCGCGTTGAGAACGCCATCATCGACCGCGACAACATCGTCTCTGCGGGCACCGAGCTTCGCGGCACGCCCGAGGTGGTGCTCGTTAAGGAGAAGGGCGGCATGCACGCATGAGCGAAAGGACCCGCAGGAAGCTCAAGGTAGTCTTTGCCTCCGCCGAGGCTGCCCCGTTTGTGAAGACGGGCGGCCTGGGCGACGTGGCGGGGTCCCTGCCCCACGAGCTTCGTCGCTGTGGTGCCAAGGTGAGCGTGGTGATCCCCAAGTACCGTCGCATCCCGGCCCAGTACCGCGACGCGATGAACCATGTGGGAGACTTCTACATGAGCCTGGGCTGGCGCAACGTCTACTGCGGCGTTGACCACCTCAAGTGGCACAACATCGACTACTACTTCATCGACAACGAGGACTACTTTGGTCGCGACAGCATCTACGGCGACTTCGACGACGCAGAGCGCTTTGCGTTCTTCTCCAAGGCGATCACCGAGTGCCTGGGCCGCATTCCCGACTTTGCCGGCACGGACGTCTTGCACTGCAACGACTGGCAGACGGCGCTCTCGTGCGTGTTCTTGCGCGAGTTCTACAAGGGGCTTCCGGGTTATGACAACATCAAGACGGTGTTCTCGATCCACAACGTGAAGTTCCAGGGCCAGTACGGTGACGACGTCATGATCGACATCTGCGGCCTTGCTGACACGCCTGCCGCAGGCCAGCTCTACGTGGGCCCCAAGACCATCAACTTCATGAAGGGCGCGCTGCTCTACGCAGACACCATCACCACGGTGAGCCCCACCTATGCCGAGGAGCTCAAGCTGCCGTTTTACGGCGAGGGGCTCGACGGCATCTTCCGCGAGCGTGCCTGGAAGCTGCATGGCATCCTGAACGGCATCGACACGCAGGAGTACGACCCCAAGACCGACTCGGGCATCGCGGCAACCTTTACCGCGACAGACCTCTCCGGCAAGGCTGCCTGCAAGGCGGCGCTGCAGGAGGAGCTCGGGCTTGAGGTTGACCCCACGCGTCCGCTCTGCGTGATGGTTGGCCGCCTCACCAAGCAGAAGGGCTGCGACCTTGTGCAGTACGCGCTGGGCCGTTTGCTCGACCGCACGGTGCAGGTAGCGGTGCTTGGCACCGGCGATAGCCAGTACGAGGACTCGCTGCGCTACTTCGACTGGAAGTACAAGGGCCGCATGGTGGCGCGCATCGACTTTGACTCGGCGCTTGCGCACCGCATGTATGCCGGCGCCGACATCTTCTTGATGCCGAGCCAGTTTGAGCCGTGCGGTCTCTCGCAGATGATTGCCATGCGCTATGGCACGCTGCCCGTGGTGCGCGAGACCGGTGGCCTCAAGGACTCCGTGCAGGCGTACAACAAGTTCACGGGCGAGGGCACGGGCTTCTCGTTTAGCAACTTCAACGGCGACGAGTTCTCCGATGCCGTGATGGATGCCTGCGAACTGTTCTGGACGGACAGGCAAGCTTGGGAGGGCCTCATGCGCAACGCCATGGGCGAGGACTTTGGCTGGAGGCAGGCTGCCAACCGCTACCTCGACGTGTACCATGACCTGCACCCCGAGGTGATTCCGTACAACAAGAAGCGCAGCCGCTAGGGTCTCTTGCGGAAGCGTGCGCACGGGTTTGTGACGCCGCGCTCCGAGGCAATGCGGGCGCGCTCGGGCGGGCGGCTGCGCCGCGCTTCGAGACAGGCAGTGCCGAGAGGGCCACATCCTTATGGGTGCGGCCCTTTGTTTGTGTGGGGGCCAAGGGGTGCGACGCCCGCATGCACAGCTCCAGAAATTGCCTGTTAAGCCGTGGGAACGGTCAAGTTTGATGGGATGCTCTGCTACTCTTACGGGGTGCGTTATTGGGGCCGTTTGGCACATCTGGGGAGGGACCGCGCAGCTGCTGCGTGGCCCTTCCTTGTGCGTGGCTAAAGATCGATAAGGCAGGTGCCCAAGACAATGTGGGCGTATCACGACAGCCGCAACGGGCTGTATAGAACCCCCTTTGGTGCTGCCCCCTTGGGCAGCACCGTTGTGCTGCGTCTCGACGTGGGGGGAGACGCCGGTGCGCATGTGACCGTGCGTACCTGGATTGACGGCGTGGGTGAGGGCTTTGTGCCCATGCGTGGCGAGGCCCAGGGCGACAAGGTGCGCTTTGAGGCCACGTATGCCTGCGACACCCAGGCCATCGTGTGGTACTCGTTTGTCATCGAGCGCTCCGACGGGCGCGTGGTGCACTACGGTGCCTGCGAGGGCAAGACGGGCGGCGAGGGTGCGTTGTACGATTGGCAGCCGCCGTCGTTCCAGCTCACCGTGTACAAGCCGCGCGCGGTTAAGCCGGAGTGGTTTACCTCGGGCATCGTGTACCAGATCTTCCCAGACCGCTATCGCCGAGGCCCGGGCTGGCACGACCTCACCCGAGCCGCCATGGACTACCACACCAACGACTCCGCCGACGGCATCCCCGGCGTGCGTCGCCGCGTGGTGCACCGCTGGGACAGCGAGCCCCACTACGACCGCGACGAGCAGGGGCGCATCAAGGCGTGGGACTTCTACGGCGGCACCCTCTCGGGCATTCGCGAGAAGCTCGGCCACCTGGCAGACATGGGCATCACGGTGCTCTACCTCAACCCCATCTTTGAGGCGCGCAGCAACCACCGCTACGACACGGCAGACTTCCTCGTGGTAGACCACATGCTGGGCGACAACGAGGAGTTTCGCCTGCTGTGCGCCGAGGCCAAGAAGTACGGCATCTCGGTGGTGCTCGACGGCGTGTTTAACCACGTGGGGGCAGACTCGCGCGCGTTCAACCGCTATAACACCTACCCTGAGCCGGGTGCCTGGCAGGCCCACGAGGCGGCCCTTGCGGCTGCCGAGCAGGCGGGCTCCGAGAACCCGATGGCAGACGCCGCGGCAGGCGCCGAGGGCAAGGCCGCCGAGGCCGCACGGGCGGCCGCGCTTGCTACCTCGCCTGCGGCGAGCTGGTTCAACTTCAAGGCCGACGGCACCTACGACTGCTGGTGGGGCGTGGACGACCTCCCCGCGGTGAACGAGGGCGAGGCTGGCTACCAGCGCTTTATTGCCGGCGAGCAGGGAGTCGTGCGCCACTGGCTGCGCCTGGGCGCCCGCGGATGGCGCCTTGACGTGGCAGACGAGCTGCCCGACGAGTTCATTGCCGACATCAAGAGCGCCGCTCTTGCCGAGCGCGACGACGCCCTCGTGCTGGGCGAAGTGTGGGAGGACGCCTCTAACAAGGTGAGCTACGGGACGCTGCGCCGCTACCTTTTGGGCGACGAGCTCGACAGCGCCATGAACTACCCCTTCCGCACCGCGGTGCTCGACTTCTTGCTTGGCAAGATGAGCGCGTCGGATGCGGCGGAGAGCCTCATGAGCCTCGCCGAGAACTATCCGCCCGAGGCCATGGCCGCGGCGCTTAACCTGCTCTCGAGCCATGACCGCCCGCGTCTCATGAGCGTGCTGGGCGGCGCGCTCGAGCACCCCGAGTGGGAGCCGTGGCCAGACGACATGCCCGGCAGGCTCACGGACGGCCAGCGCGGCCTTGCCAAGGGCCGCTTTTGGCTGGCGACGCTGCTGCAGATGACCTACCAGGGCGTGCCGAGCATCTACTACGGCGACGAGGTGGGCATGGAGGGCCTGGCAGACCCGTACAACAGGGGCCCGTTCCCCTGGGGCGCGGGCGACGCCGACTGCCGCACCATGTACCGCAACGTGATTCAGCTGCGCCAGGCGCTGCCGGTGCTGAGGGACGGCATCGTGCGCCCCATCAGCAGCGGTGACGACGTGCTGGGCTGGTGGCGTCTGCCGGCGGGCGCCGAGCTTGCCGACGGTGCCGTGGGCACGGGCGTGCCTGGCCCCTCCGGGCGCCATGCGGTGCCGGGGCCGAGCGTGTGCGTGCTGGTGAACCGCAGCCTCTCCGAGAGCCGCGGCGTTACCATCGCGAGCCGCGGTGCCACGGCAACCGAGCTCATCAGCGGCCTTGAGCTGGGGCGCGATGGCGACGCGGTGACGCTTACCCTGCCTGCGCTCGGCAGCGCCGTGGTGCTCTTTGATGAGGCCGAGCGCCTGAGCGCCCCCATGGCGCCGGGCGCGGGCGTGGTGTGCCACATTACGAGCGTGCCCAACGACGGCAAGCCGGGCACCCTGGGTGCCCCTGCCCGCGCGTTTGTGGACTACCTTGCGCGCACGCACCAGCGCTACTGGCAGATCCTGCCGGTGAATCCCACCGACGGGTTTGGCTCGCCCTATGCGGGCACCTCGGTGTTTGCGGGCAACGAGCGCCTGCTTGAGGAGAGCTTGGCGGAGCTTCGGGCCGAGTTTGTGGGCTTTACGGGCATGACGGGTGCGGGCGTGAGCGCCGAGGTGCGCGAGGCTGCCACCGAGGCGCGCAGTTCCGAGGCCGTGGCGGCAGACCGCGCAGACTACGAGGCCTTCTGCGCCAAGAACGCCGAGTGGCTCGAGCCCTATGCCGCCTATGCGGCCATTCGCGAGGCGCATCCCGGCGAGCTGTGGAACGAGTGGCCCGTCGAGCTGCGCCGGTGGAGCCCGGCCGTTGCGGCCAAGCTGAGTCCGGCTGTGGCGCGTCAGGCGGAGTTCCACAAGTTCTTGCAGTGGAAGTTTGAGTGCGAGTGGGAGCGCCTGCGCGCCTACGCCCACGCCAACGGTGTGCAGATCATTGGCGACATCCCCATGTATGTGGCCTGTGACTCTGCCGACGTGTGGGCGCAGCCCGAGTACTTCTGCGTGGATGCCGGGGGCAGGGTGGAGATGCAGGCGGGCACCCCGCCCGACCAGTTTGCCGCCGACGGCCAGCTCTGGGGCAACCCAACGTATCGCTGGGACGTGATGCGCGCCGACGGCTACCGCTGGTGGATGCGTCGCCTTGCGCGCACGTTTGAGCTCTACGACATCGTGCGCCTCGACCACTTCCTGGGCTTCCAGAACTGGTTTGGCGTGCCGCGCGGCGGTGTTGCCGCCGACGGCGCCTGGCATGCGGGTCCGGGCATTGAGCTCTTCCGTCGCGCGTATGAGCAATTTGGTCCCTTGCCGCTTTTGGCCGAGGACCTGGGCTCCATCACGCCGGCGACCCGTGCGCTTTTGGCGCAGGTGGGCTGCCCCGGCATGGACGTGCTGCTCTTCGCCGACAACGACGTGCGCAACGGCTGGGCTCCGAGGGCGGGCAGGGTGGCCTATACCTCCACTCATGACACCTCCACGCTCGCGGGCTGGTGCGCCACGCGCTACGGCTTTGCGGCCGATGACGCCCGCTCCTTGGCCGAGAAGCTCATGGAGCAGACCTATGACAGCTCGGCTGGCGTGGTGATGTGCACCCTGCAGGACGCCATGCGCCTGGGTGACGACGCCCGCATGAACGTGCCGGGTGTGGCGGGAGGCAACTGGCGCTGGCGTGCGAGCGCCGAGGAGCTTGCCGCGAGCGAGGACTACCTGCGTGAGCTCACGGACGACTCTGGCCGCGGCGCGCGGTAGCGCGTGCGGCGCCGGCTGCGCGCTGCGGGTTCGCTGCGGGTGCGCGGCGGCGTGTGGGCTGCCTGCGGGCGTAGCGGCGAGCGGGCTGCCTGCGGCGTATGGCTCGACATGGCCTTGTGAAGACGAGGGGGCAACGGGCGTGTGCCTGTTGCCCCCTCGCGTGCGTTTGACAGGAGGCATCCATGTGGCCGCGCAGCTTCCCTGCGCTCCTCCGCCACCTCGCTAAATTCGTTTTTACCCTGCCAGAAGATTCGCTTTTACCCTACAGACCGATTCGTTTTTACCTTAACCATACATTCGCCTTTACCATACAATATACTTCGTATGAACCGAAATCACTGGTAGATGACTTGAGATGCTGAGGTGGTGAGCGAGCGTGAGCACATATGCGTCTATGCGCCCTGCGACCTATAAGCCGCGCATTGTTGATGAGCAGATAGAGCGTGCCCTGCGGTTGTTTGGCGCAGTGGAAGTTTCGGGCACCAAATGGTGCGGCAAGACCTGGGCCTCGCTGGCTCACGCACAGAGCGTTACCTATGTTGACCGTGGCGCTAACCTGCAGCTTGTTGCGGCAGACCCTTCTTATGCGTTGGTGGGCAATCGGCCTCATGCGATTGACGAGTGGCAGCGTGTCCCCCAGATTTGGGATACGGTTCGCCATGCCGTAGACGAGCTTGGCGGCGAGCGAGGCGCTTGGATTCTCACGGGTTCCTCAACGCCTCGCAAGGGCGAGGTTGCCCATAGTGGAGCGGGACGTATCGGTCATGTGCGCATGCGTACCATGACGCTGCAGGAAACGGGGGAATCAAGCACGGCGGTGAGCCTGGCCGGACTCTTCGAGGGCAAGTTCGCTCCGGCACAGTGCGAGAACGGGATTCAGCCGCTTGCCGAGCTATGCTGCAGGGGCGGTTGGCCGGAGCTCGTTGGATTTGCCCCGGCAGACGCGCTTGTTGTTACAAGGAGCTACTGGGACGCACTATTTGAGCAAAGCGTCCCCACGCAGGGAGGCTCGCCTGTTGTTGCCGAGCGCCTGGCGCGTTCGCTGGCAAGGAGTGTGGGACAGGCGGCAACAAACAACGTGCTTGGGTGCGATGTCTTTGGTCATGAGAAGAAAGCTGAGGTAACTGAGGCAGAGTCTGCTGAAATTGGCCGGCACCTCGAGCTATTGGGCTCCCTGTATGTGGTGGACGAGGTGCCCGGCTGGGTGCCTCCGTCTCGCTCGCCCAAGCGCATGCGCACCAAACCCAAGCGCTATTTTGCTGACCCTTCTATGGCGGTTGCGCTGCTTGGCCTCGACAGGGATTCTCTGATGGGAGACTGGCAGACGTTTGGCCTCGTGTTTGAGAACCTGTGCATCCGCGATCTCGACGTGTATGCCCGGGCGCACCCCAGCGCCGGCGCCCATCCGCTGCACTACTACCGAGACGACTCCAATCTTGAGGCAGATGCCATCATTGAGCTGGCGGATGGCAGGTGGGGCGCCGTGGAGATCAAGCTAGCGTCCTTGCCTGACAAGATCGAAGAGGGCGCCGCAAGCCTGCTGCGTCTTCGCGCGAAGCTCATGAAAGACCCAAGGGCGCGGACGCGCGAGCCCTCCTTCCTCATGGTGCTCACGGGGATGGGCGAGGTGGCCTATCGGCGTTCGGACGGCGTGTACGTTGTGCCCGTGCGGGCGCTGGGCGCGTAGCGAAGCGCGAGGGGGCAACGGGCGTGTGCCTGTTGCCCCCTCGCGCTTGCTTGGGTTGGGTGCTCGCTGTGTTAGGGAAGCTGGTTGTACGCGGCTTCATCCACGGCCTCGCACCACTCGTTTGAGCAGCCCGAGCCGGGGGCCTCAAAGGCGAGGTGGCTAAACCACGAGTCCTTGGCGGCACCATGCCAGTGTTTCACGCCGGCCGGGATGTTCACCACGTCGCCGGCATGCAGCTCGCGGGCAGGCTGGCCCCACTCCTGGTACCAGCCGCGGCCAGCGAGGCACAGCAGGATCTGACCGCCTCCCTGCTCGGCGTGGTGGATGTGCCAGTGGTTGCGGCAGCCCGGCTCAAAGGTGACGTTGGCAATCGCCATCTGCTCGAGGCTCACGGGAGCCAGGTAGCTCTGGCCGTCAAAGTAGGCGGCATAGGCGTCGTTGGGGGCGCCAACGGGGAAGATGCACTCGCACTCGTGGGCGGCGCGGGCATTGTCTGCGGCCTGCTCGCCCTCGTCTTCGCCCCAGACCTCCTTGGCCATGCGGAAGACCGCCCACGCCTTGGGCCAGCCGGCGTAGAAGGCTGCGTGCGTCACGATCTCGGCGATCTCGGAGCGCGTGATGCCGTTCTTCTTTGCCTCGCGCAGGTGAAACATAAGAGAGCTGTCGGTGAGGCCCTGCGACATGAGCGACACCACGGTGACGAGGCTGCGGTCGCGCAGGCTCAGCGCCTCCTCGCGGCTCCACACCTCGCCAAAGAGAACATCGTCATTGAGTTCGGCGAACTTGGGGGCAAATTCGCCCAGTTGGTTGCGACCTGCGGTTTGCTTTACGGCCATGGTGGCTCCTTACTCGTGGGTGGTCTCGTGCTTTGGGCTGCGGATGGCGCAGATGGCGCGGTCGAGGCAGGCAAGCTGCTCGTCGGTTTGCCGCAGCTCGCTCAGAAGGCTCATGCGACGCTCGGCGAGCTGGGGCAAAAGCTCCTTGGCATAGCCTGTTGCCTCGAGGCGCTGCACGCGCTCGCACAGCTCGGGGGAGCAGCCCGCTGCATGCAGGCAGTCTTGTAGGGTCTCGCCCATGACGCCTCCTTTCGTCTGGGTAATCGTACGGCCGGTGGGTGGGGCATGTACAATGCCTATCTAGAGATGTTCGTATGCGCTTGGTGCATGCGTGGCGTATGCGACGATGCGCGCCGAGTCGGACTGGGCGGGAGGAAGCCTCATGGAGCTGCGGGTATTGGAGTACTTCTTGGCGCTTACGCGCGAGGGTAGCGTGAGCGCTGCTGCCGAGGCGTTGCATGTGTCGCAGCCCACGCTCTCGCGCCAGCTCATCGACCTCGAGACCGAGCTCGATACCACGCTCTTTGAGCGCGGCCGCCACGGCATTACCCTCACCGAGGACGGCATGCTCCTGCGTCGCCGTGCGAGCGAGGTCATCGACCTCGTGCATATCACAGAGTCGGAGATCATGCTCAACCGCGGCGTGGTGGCGGGCGAGATTCGCGTTGGTTGCGCGGAGACCCGCGCCATGGAGCTGCTTGCCCGCGTGATGCGCGCGCTTCAGGAGGAGCATCCGCAGGTGACGTACAAGGTCTCGTCGGGCCTAGCCGAGGAGGTTGTGGAGCAGATCAACCATGGTCTGCTCGACTTTGGCCTGCTGCTGCGCGTGCGAGACCGCTGGGGACTTGATTCGCTCTGCCTCAACACAACCGAGCAGGCCGTGGTGCTCATGCGCGGGGATTGTGACCTCGCATCTAAGGAGCGCGTGACACTCGACGACCTTAAGGGGCGCCCGATGCTCATTCCCTCGAGTTGGCGCGAGAGCAACATCTTGGGCTTGGGCGAGGGGAGCGTGGGCGCGGCCTCAGAGGTGCTGGGACTCAACGTGGTGGCGGAGTTTGGCCTGCCCTACAACGCCTCGCGCATGGTGCTGGCGGGGATGGGCTGCGCCGTGACGCTCGAGGGGCTCATCGAGCCCTCAGCCGATGGCTCCCTTGTGGTGCGTCCGTTTGAGGCAGAGGTGGACATGACGAGCTACCTCGTGTGGAAGCCGTTTCAGCTGCGTGCGCGTGCGTGCGAGGCGTTCTTGGATCGGGCGAGGGAGACGTTTGCGCGGGAGTAGGGCACGCGGCGAGAGGCGCGATGCGCGGTGCGTGCAGCGCGCGGATGGCGCGGGCGATGCGGTGCGGCACGCGGGTGGCTCAGCGGATGGCGCGAGCGTGAAGGGTGCGTAAGGGCTTTGTAAGGCGCGCGGCCGTGGGCAGTCTTGCTCGCGGGCGAGGGCATACTGATGCCCTGTTGCATGGGTGCCAAATGCGAGAGGGATGATGACGGTGGCACAGCATGAGAAGCGCAGCCAGCGCGGTGTTGGGCGCGAGCTGTGGGGGCTGCTTCGGGGGAATCGCCTGTTGGTGGCAGCCGCGGTATGTCTGGTGATATTCCTCGGCCTGCTCGAGGACGTGCTTTCTGGCGAGCTCATGAAGCTCGACCGTGCGGCGTATTGGCTCGTGGTGGAGCATATGCGCACCGCGTGGCTCACTCCCATCATGGAGAGCTTCTCGGCCTTGGCAACGCCGGTGACGCTGCTGGTTTTGCTGCTTGCCGTGGCGGCCTTTGCGCCGGGGCGGCGCCCGGGCTGGTGCTGCGCGGTGAACCTGGGGCTTGTGGTGGTGCTCAACCAGGCGCTCAAGTACCTTGTGCAAAGGCCGCGCCCGGACGGCTTCAGGCTGGCCTCGGTGAGTGGGTTTAGCTTCCCCTCGGGCCACTCGATGGTGGCCATGGCGTTCTTTGGCCTCTTGGCGTGGCTTGTGTGGCGCTACGAGGCAGACAAGCGCATGCGGCGGCTTTTGCTCGTGGCGTTTGGCCTTGTGATCGTGATGGTGGGGCTGAGCCGTGTGTACCTTGGCGTTCACTATGCAAGCGACGTGGTGGCGGGCTTTTGTCTCTCGCTGATGTGGCTGGCGCTCTATACGCGCATTGGCGTGCCGCTGTTCTTGGGCGAGGAGGGGCCACGGGGCGATGCTCGGTAGCGCCAGTGCCGCCTGAATGAAGAGCCGCGTCCGGAGGGTTCCGGACGCGGCTCTTTTGCGTGCGTGGGATGGGGCGGGCGCCGCGCTGCGGATGGGCGCTTGGGCGGGTGCCTGGGCGGGCGCCGCGCTGCGGTTGGGCGCTTGGGCGGGTGCCTGGGCAGCTCGCCTTCCTGCCTGGGCGCTAGGGCGCTACTCCTACTTTTGGGTGGCGAGGGCAGCAACTGCCTCGGCGGATATCTGCCACGAGCGCCCCTTCTTGTAGGCAGGGAGCTTGCCGCTCTCAATGAGCTTGTAGACGGTGGGCCTGCTTATGCCAAGGGCGGCGAGCGTCTGGTCTACGGTGAGCACCTCTCCCTCAAAGGGGGCGCCAGCGGCAGGTGCCGCGGGCGCGCCCGCGGCGGGCTCGGGTGTGGCGGCAGGGGTGGGCGCGGCTGCGGCGGCCTCGGGTTTGGTAGCGGCGGCCGGCGTTGCCTCGGCGGGCGTGGGGGCCGGCGTTGCCTCGGGCCGCGACGCTGCGGGCTCGGTGGCCTCGGGCGCGGCTGCCTCGGCGCTCACCGTCGCGGGGGCGTCGCTCTGGGGCGCGTTGGCTGCGGCGTCTTGCACGGCCGAACCGGCGGCGTCCCCGACTGTGGGCTTTGCCTGGGCGGAGTCGCCGGCCTGTTCGGGAGCTTCGGAGCCGGCTTCCTGCGCGCTCTCGCCCGGCTCGCCCTCTGTGGGCTGGGTCTTGGCGTCTGCCGCCTTGGTGCGGGTCTTGCGGCTGCGGCGCTTGGGCTTTGCGTCGGGCTCGGGCGCAGCCTCGTCGCTTGCCTGGGCGCTGACTGCGTCGTCTGCGCTGGGTGCCTCGGCCGCAGGATCGGGCTCGGGCGCCTCGGAGGGGAGCGCGGGCTCCGGCTCCACCGCGCGCTCCTGGTGGGCGCCGGCATAGGCCGCCTCAAGGGCAAGGCGCACCTCGTCGGTGGCGGCGCTGCGGGCGTCTGCGGCGTCCATGCTCTCGTAGATGGCGGCTATCGCGCTGTCAATCTCGCGCGAAAGGGTGCCGCTGGAGAGGGCGAGCTCGTTGAGCTGCTCGCAGGCCTTCACCGGGTCGGTGCCGAGCTTGCGCACAACGTCTGCCGGCACGTCTGCGCCGGCGGCTTCGATACTGGTTACATACAGGGCAACAAGGCGCGAAAACGCCTCGATGGTAGTTGGCTTCATGGCGTGAGCCTTTCGTTGCGTTTGGGCTGCGTGCATACCGTGCACGCGCAGCTAAGAGGATACCATGCGACCCGCCGCGTATTCGATAAGCTCAAGCGCTGTCTCCACAAAGCCGTCCTCGGCCAAAAGGGCAAGCGTGTCCATGATGAGCGGGAACGCCGCCGGGTCGAGGTGGTCGAGGCGGTGGATGATGCGGCCGTCGGTGACGATGTGCCCGGCAAAGGGCAAAAGCGTGAGGCGAACGACGCTTGGTACCACGCGAACCATGCTCGTGAAGGGGCGGCCGAGGGCGGTGACGGTGAATATGCGCTCGCCGTTCATGACGGTAAGGCGCTCGGGCGTGGCCTCGAGGCACACGAAGGTGTCGCTGAGGCGCCATTGCCAGGTGGCGAGCGTCTCAAGCTGGGCTGCCGTGAGCCCTGCGGGATTGTGCGCGATGAAGTGCTCGAGCATGCCGGGCGTGTTCCACGCTGTGTCGAGTGCCTGGGAGATCTCGGCGTCTGAGGGCGAGGCTTGTCTCGCTCGGCCGCCGTGCTGCGCGCCGCCGGCCTCGCTTGTGGGGCTAGCGGGCTGCCGCCGAGCGTACGCAACCAGCGCTCCCATAAGCTCCCGAAACGCCACGACCTGCTCGCGTGCCAATGCCATAGGCTCCTCCCTCACATCGCGTGTGCGAGCAGCCTATCAGCTCAACCTTGCAAGAATCCGCCCTGCATCTAACAGGAATCTAACACGACAGGAGGACGAG
>Cebus_capucinus_imitator_PRJNA485217_SSR046__coassemble_1053_pt1 | contig 20162 bp, 19 predicted proteins | sample Cebus_capucinus_imitator_PRJNA485217_SSR046__metabat2_low_PE_008 | metagenome-assembled genome bin Cebus_capucinus_imitator_PRJNA485217_SSR046
CGCGCCGGCTGGATCCGCGCGCACGTCACGCGGGTACAAGAGCGCGCGCAGGTGGCCGAGCAACCACAGGCAACCTATCCGCTCTGGGGCAAGCTCGTGAGCGTGCCGCGCCAAGACGCCCTCAGCCGAGCCGAGCTCGACGAGCTGTACCGGCGCGAGGTGGCCCGCGAGCTACCTGCCATCGTCATGTATATGGAGGGCATGGTGGGGGCGCATGCCACCGCATGGCAGCTGCGCGCCATGACCAGCCGCTGGGGCAGTTGCACACCCAAGACGGGCAAGATCCGCATCAACGTGCGCCTCGCCGCCTACCCCATGGAATGCCTTTGCTACGTGGTGGTGCACGAACTGGCGCACCTGCTCGAGCCCAGTCACAACGCCCGCTTCCATGCCGTGGTTGCCCGCGCCGTCCCCAACGAGCCAGAGATTCGTGCCCGCCTGCGCAGGCCACCGGCAGACCCGAGCAGCACCTAGCCACAGGCAAACGCCAAGCAGCCAGCCACAGCTTACGGTCACCGCACGCTCGCGGTCACCGCACGCAAAGGGCGCCTGGCATCGCCGCGCGTCCCATACCGCACGTCAATGCCAAGCGCCCTATTAACCACGAGCCAATGCCACAAGCTCCGCGTGGGCAGCCCCGCAGCCAGCGCGGGTAGCGCACATAGCCCAGAGAGGCTACTTCGCCGTCACCTCGAGCGTGCCAAACGGGCCGGAGAACTCCACGCGCCACTCGCCGGCCGTAAACGCGGGCGGCACAAACACGGTACCCACAGAGGCATGCATGCCCTTGGAGAAGGTCTTGCCCTGGCTCTCGAGCTTGCCCACCAGCCATGCGAGCGACTTTACGGGGTTGCCCAAGATCTCAGACGAGTCGCCTTCCTTCACAAACTCGCCGTCGTGGTAGCACACGGCGTGCACCTGTTCCATCTGCTCAACGGTAAGCTCGGCACCGTCAACCGGCGTGCCATACAGCACGTAGCCGCCCACGGCGCAGTCGCTCATCACGAGGTACTTCGACAGCGTGGGGAACCAAGCGCCAAAGCGGGCGTCGGGCACCTCCATATCGCCAGCAACGGTGCAGTTGGCAAGCAGCTCCTCAAGCGACATGCTGGCCGAGAGATCGCACTTGGCGGTAAAGCACAGCTCCACCTCTACCAAAGGCTCGTTGAGGTGGCGCAGGTCTAGCGTGCAGGGCGCAGGCACAAAGCGCTCGGCCACCTGGGCGCCATAGAGCGGGCAGTCAGAGTCAAACATCTTCTGCGTTTCCTCGCTAGTGAGCGAGACCTTGTAGCCGGCAACGGGCCCGCACTTCTTGGCCATCACGGCATCCTGCACGGCATAGGCGCTTGCGTCGTCGCACACAACGCCCTCCCAATCGGCCATGGCGAGCGGCTGGTTCTCCTGGCCGTAGAAGTTGCGACGATACGCCTGGTAGAGGGCCTCGGCGAGCTCTTCCTGCTTGGCGGTGAGGGTGACAGACATGATGGCTCCTTTCAAGGGGTGCAAGCACCCGATTACCTAATGAGAACGCAATGACGGACAGGTGGCTGAGCGGCAGGAAGTTGGCCGCGAGGCCATCTCGCAGCGCCTGCCAACGAGCGGGCGGCTGCGCGGCAAGCTCGCAGCACCCACAAGCAATAGGCTCGTGATCCCCGCGGGGACGAGGCGGATGCGTGCCGCCGGGGTTAGGCGAGCTGGTGCGCCGGGCTAACAAAAAACCGGAGCCATCGGGTACTTCCGACGGCTCCGGTTCTGTTAGCCGCCCGTTGAGAACGGGCTGGCCTATGCACCAACCCGCTAGCTAATAATGGCGGCAATAATCTCGAAGGAATTGTTGGTGCGCTTCATGCGAATCTCCTTGGGAAAGATGGCTTGGGCCGTAAGCCTGCGCCAAACTTATGGTGAGCACATAATGCACCCAAACACCCACATGAGCAAAAACTGACCCAAGTTAGAAACAATATGCAAGACACCCTACTCTTGATGCGGCAAGGCACCCTAATACTGATGCGGTAGGGCGCCCGTCCGGCGGCCGTCTTTCTGTTCCGAGCCCCTCTTCGCCTCACGGAGCAGGTGCATAACGACCCCGCAAGCCATCTACCGGAGCGCAGACGAAGTCCCTGCATCAAAGAGCCGACTTTTGGCCTTTTTTCAGGGAAAATTAGGCGGCAACTCATCTAATCAATCTTACATCTATCATTCTAACTGCGGTTTTAGATTATCCATATATTGTCCGTAGCATAGTATTGCCCTCGATGATGCCAAAAGTCGGCCTTTTGATGCAACTAACCACACCATCGTTCGCTAGATTGCGTGCGGGAGGCACGGCACACGCCCGCATGCCGCGTCGCACGACGGCACTGCCGGCAAACACCCCCGCAATTCAGCAGGCATAGCGCAGGTACAACACCGCACCGCCTGCCGCGAAAAAATGACCGTTCGCGGGCTTGGCGCAATTGCCCCGCATTCCCTGTTGACATATGAGCGAGCGCTCATATAATAGTACTCAATACATGAACGGTTGCTCATATGTTCGGACAAAGGAGACCCTATGGCAGACCAGCCCACAGACTGCACCGAACCCCTCCAGGCCTGCCCCATCCCGGTGGGCGAGGCGCCGCAGTGCATGCCCGAGGAGGAGCTGCTCTATGACCTCGCAGACCTCTTCAAGGTGTTCTCCGACACCACGCGCATCAAGATCCTGTTCACGCTCATGGGGCGCGAGCTGTGCGTGGCAGACATCGCCGACGCCACGGGCACCACGCAAAGCGCCGTCTCGCACCAGCTGCGCACGCTCAAGCAGGCGCATCTCGTGAAGTTTGAGCGCGACGGACGCAACATCGTGTACTCCCTCGCAGACGACCACGTCTACACCATGCTCAACGTAGGCCTCTCGCACATCTGCGAGTAAGCGCGGAGCCGGCTCGGCATGGCACCTAGCGCGGGGCATGGCCAGCCCCTAGCGGCGAGCCAGCAGCCCGTTGGCGGCTCGCCTGTCATCACGTACCGTCTATAAGTGAGGCCCTTTGCCTCAAAAACGGAAGGAAGCACCATGAAGAAGGCATTCACGCTCGACGAGATCGACTGCGCCAACTGCGCCCGTGAACTGCAGGACGCCCTGGCCAAGATGGATGGCGTGAAGTCTGTATCCGTGAACTTCATGACCCAGAAGCTCACGCTCGAGGCCGACGACACCGAGTTTGACGACGTGCTTCAGCGCGTTGTGGACTACGTGGCCGAGGCCGAGCCGGACTGCGAGATCCTCATCTAACGGCTAAAGTCCCGGCGGGTCCCCGCCCCAGGTGGGGTGGTTTGTACGCGCCCTCGCTCGCATTGGTGACTTGGCCCCACCCTGTCGCTGCTGCGGGATGCGCACAAACCATGCCCACCGGGGCGCGCCAGGTCTTGGGTAGCCCCACCATCTGGTGCTTGATGCGAGTGGGACTCGGATGTTAGCTGCTGAGACCCGCACTACCTGCTGTATCCGCTCGGTCACACCGGGCGTTTTGTCGGAGTAATATATGAGCGTTTGCGCATGTTTTCATGATTAAGGAGGACCGCATGGCGTCTGCCGAAGGCAAGGCCAAGCCAACCAAGAAGAAGCATCGCAAGAAGGAGTCGCTCGACCACAAGCTTAAGCGCATCGTGCTCGCGCTCGTAATCTTCTTTGTCATCATGGCGCTCGACGAGCTGGGCGTGCTCACCGGCGCCTTTGGCGCGCGCGGATCTGTGTACGCGAGCTTTGTGCTCTACCTCATCCCGTTTGCCATTGCCGGCCACGACGTGCTCACCAAGGCGTTCAACAACATCCGCCGCGGCCAGGTCTTTGACGAGAACTTCCTCATGGCCGTGGCCACGTTGGGCGCATTTGCCATGGTTGCCTTCCCCGACACGAGCCCGCACATGGCAGAGGGCGCGGCCGTGATGCTCTTTTACCAGGTAGGCGAGCTGTTCCAGGCCTATGCCGTGGGCAAGAGCCGCAAGTCCATCGCCTCCATGATGGACATTGCCCCCGACTACGCCAACATCGAGGACGAGTCGGGCACCCTTACGCAGGTCTCCCCCGACAGCGTTGCCGTGGGTTCCACCATTGTGGTGAAGCCGGGCGAGCGCGTGCCCATCGACGGCGTGATCGTTGAGGGCTCCACCCAGCTCGACACCGCCGCGCTCACCGGCGAGTCAGTGCCGCGCCACGTGGACGCCGGCGCCGAGGTCATCAGCGGCTGCATCAACATGACTGGGCTCATCAAGGTGCGCACCACCAAGCCGTTTGGCGAGTCCACGGTGAGCCGCATCCTCGAGCTGGTGGAGAACGCCAGCGAGAAGAAGGCCAAGACCGAGAACTTCATCACCCGCTTTGCCCGCGTGTACACCCCCGCCGTCACCGGCGCAGCCCTGCTGCTCGCCGTGCTGCCGCCGCTGTTTGGCATGGGCGCCTGGAGCGACTGGATCTTGCGTGGCCTCACCTTCCTCGTCGTGAGCTGCCCGTGCGCCCTCGTGATCTCGGTGCCGCTCTCGTTCTTTGGCGGCATCGGCGGCGCCAGCCGCATCGGCGTGCTCATCAAGGGCTCCAACTACCTTGAGACCCTCGCCGAGGTTGACACCGTGGTGTTTGACAAGACCGGCACCCTCACCAACGGCACCTTCAACGTGGTGGCCATTCATCCGGAGGAGGGCATCGACCCAGACTACGTCCTCTCCTGCGCAGCCTATGCCGAGGCCTTCTCCGACCACCCCATCGCGCTCTCCGTGAAGGCCGCCTACACCGGCGAGATTGACCGCGCCCGCATTGCCGACGTGCAGGAAGAGAGCGGTCACGGCATGGTGGCGCACGTGGACGAGCACGTGGTGCTCGTGGGCAACGACAAGCTCATCAAGGGCCACGGCGGCCACTGGCACAACTGCGAGCTCACCGGCACCATCCTGCACGTGAGCGTTGACGGGCGCTACCTGGGCCACATTGTCATCGCCGACGTGGTGAAAGACGACGCCGAGGCAGCCATCAAGGGCCTGCACGAGTGCGGCGTCAAGAAGTGCGTGATGCTCACCGGCGACCGCGCCGAGGTTGCCGAGGCCGTAGCCACCAAGCTCGGTCTGGACGAGTTCCACGCGCAGCTGCTGCCCGCCGACAAGGTGGAGCGCGTGGAGGCGCTGCTCGCCGGCCAGGGCGCCAAGCAGAAGCTGGCCTTTGTAGGCGACGGCATCAATGACGCGCCCGTGCTCACCCGCGCCGACATTGGCATCGCCATGGGCGCCATGGGCTCCGACGCCGCCATTGAGGCGGCCGACGTGGTGCTCATGGACGACAAGCCCTCCAACATCGCCCGCGCCATCCGCGTGGCACGCAAGACCATGCGCATCGTGTGGCAGAACATCGTGTTTGCCCTGGGCGTGAAGCTCATCATCCTCGTGCTCGCGGCCTCTGGCATTGCCAACATGTGGCTGGCCGTGTTTGGCGATGTGGGAGTGGCCATCATCGCCATCCTCAACGCCATGCGCGCCATGAACGCGAGCAAGGCGTAAGCACAGGGCCAATCTTGAGGGGCGTGACGCAACCGCAGCAAAGGCCGCGCAAACAATGAGAGACCCGGAGGCGAGTCGCTGCCTCTGGGTCTCTCATTTGGGGTGCCACCGTACTTGGGGGAGCACGGAGGCGAAAGGAAGGAAGGTAGTTCTCTGATACCCACGCGACCCTCACTCACACACAGAACGGGCCACTTCACCAGCCCTTCATTGCTCCGCCACGCCCCCTCCACACGGCCTGCACCGCTCCTGCACATGGCTCGCTTTTACGCGGGATTTGCGCCGCCGAGCACCCGCGCGCGTCTCCCTGCCCTAGACTGGGAGCTTCTGTATGCCCCATACATCCGCCCAACTTTGACGGGAGCACCCATGGAAGCTGCCTTCCTCGAGTTTATGAACGCCTTTGGCTATGCGGCCGTCTCTGGCCTCATACTGTTTGAGAACGTGTTTCCGCCCATCCCGAGCGAGCTCATCTTGCCTGCCGGCGGCTTTCTCTGCCACGAGACGAACATGGAACTTGTTGGCGTGATCATTGCCGCCACGGTGGGCTCCGTTGTGGGCGCGTTCATTCTCTATGGCGTGGGCCGTCTGCTCTCGCGCGAGCGGCTCACGGCCTTCTTTGAGACGCGCCCCATGCGCCTGCTCGGCTTTAAGGGCTCCGACGTGGCGAGCGCCATTGGCTGGTTTGACCGCAAGGGCCAGATCACGGTGCTCGTGTGCCGCTGCGTGCCGGTGGTGCGCAGCCTCATCTCCATCCCCGCCGGCACGGCCAAGATGGGCGTTGGCAAGTTTGCGCTCTACACGCTCGTGGGCTCGGCCGTGTGGAACACCGTGCTGTGCAGCCTGGGCTACGGCGCAGGATCGGCTTGGCGCGCCATCACCGAGCAGGCCGAGTGGGTCTCTGACGTGGTGAAGCTCGTCATCGTGGCCGTGGTGGTTGTGGTTGCCGCCGTCTGGGTGGTCAAGCGCATCCTCCCCAACCTACGCGCTCGCAAGGCCTAGCACGGCCCATCCCACCCGGGGCGCCTTGCCCCAGGCGCCGGCGCGCCCAGAGCGGCGCCGCGCCGCCCTCCCGCTGCGCAGCACGGCCTCCGGCGCATGCCATGAGAAAGCCTCCCCTCACCTTGCCGATGCGGCGTCGTGAGGGGAGGCTTTCTGCGTTTGCTTGGGAACATGGGCTGGCGTATGGGTCCGCTCGGCCTAGTCCTCGACCTCCACGAGCTCAATCTCGAAGTTGAGGGCCTTGCCGGCCATCTCGTGGTTGGCGTCCACCACGATCTTGGAGGGGGTCACGCGCACCACGGTGGCGGGAACGGGCATGCCGTTGGGGCCGCGCAGGCCAATGCGGTCGCCGGCGGCGAGGCTCTCCATGCCCGGCGCCTGCTCACGCGGGAACTCGAGTACCAGGTCGTCGTTGTGCTCGCCATAGGCCTCGGAGGGCTCCAGGTGCACCGTCTTCTTCTCGCCCACGGCCATGGTCTTCACGGCCTCGTCAAAGCCCTTGATCATCTGGCCGGCACCGCAGGTGAAGGCCAGCGGCTCGCCGCGGTCGTAGGAGCTGTCAAACTGCGTGCCGTCGTCGAGGGTGCCGCGGTAGTGGGCCTTGACCTTCTTGCCTTCGTTGGACATTGCGCTACCTTTCTCGTTGGTGGTGCGAGGTCGGTGCCCGGCGTGCGCTCAGGGCGGCCGCCGGGCACCGCACTCTCCCGTATATGCGTGGGCTATCGTAGCAGGTTGCCGTCGCGGCGCAGCTTTGCCTCGCGCGCGTCGGCCCACTCGCCGGCCAGGCGTTGGATCGTTGCCACCACCGGCACAGAAAGCAAGACGCCGGCAAGGCCACAGAGCATGCCGCCGGCAAACACCGCCACCAGTACCCATACGCTCGAGACGCCCGTGGCCGTGCCCACCACGTTGGGGTACACGAAGTGGCCGTCGAGCTGCTGGAGCACGAGCAAGAACACGATGAACCACACGGCCTGCATCGGATCGACGGAAAACACGATGAGCGCGCCCACCGCACCGGCAAGCCATGCGCCCACATACGGCACGAGCGCGCCCACGCCCACCACCAGGCCAACTGTGGCGCCATAGGGCATGCGGAACACCGTCATGCCCACCGCACAGAGGCACCCCAGCACGATGGCCTCAACGCACTGGCCAAAGATGAACCGTGAGAAGCACTCGTTGGCAACCGCCATCACGTGCGTGAGCACGCGGTAGGGGCGCTGGGGCAGCACGAGACGCGCCGCCCGGTCAAAGCCGGAGAGCGCCGCCTCCTTGCCCATGAGCACGTAGAGGGCAAACACGATGGCAATCACCAGATCAACCACGCCGCCCAGAAGCTTTCCGCCCCAGCCAAAGACCGAGTTGGCCAGCGCGCCCACGCCGCCAGCCTCGTCCACGAAGTTCGTGAGGGCGTCCTGCCAGTTCACCGCCAGGCGCTCGATGGTGCCAAACGCGCCCGCAAGCGTGGGGTCTGTTGGGGTGCCGGCCATGCCCACCGTCTCGTTGGCCGTCTCCACGGCAGAGAGCAGGCCTCGCCACAGGGCGCCAATGGCGTAGCCCAGCTCCTGGTGCACGAGCAGCACCACAAGCGCCACCACGCCCACGATGGTTGCCAGGGAGAGCAGCAGGCACACCGGCCTGCGCGCCGCGGCGAGGGGCCCCGTCTTTGCCGAGGGGAACCAGATGCGCTCCCAGCGCTCCATCACGAGGTTGAGCACATAGGCAATGGCGGCGCCCACCAGCAGGGGCTCGATGATGCCGCCGAGGACGCCGAGGATGCCCACGACGTCGTCGAAGCGCACCACCACGAGCGCCGAGGCGGCCGCAAGGGCGCACCACAGCGCCACGCGACGCGTTGAGGGCCAGCGCGGCTCGCGCGGCTCTGGTTTGGTCTCGATCATGCAGGTCCCATCGTTGTTGGTTGTTGAGGTGCGGCGCGGGCGCAGGCATCCGCCCGCAGGGCAGGCGGCGGAGACAGGCTCGCAGGGGCGAGGCGCCGCCATCGGCGCCCTGGGCCCAAGCGGCCCTCGCACGTCGCGCCGGCAGACTCGCTCAGAGCAAGGCTGCCAGCTCCCTCCCGCAAAAGGGCCCGGCCATCTCCCGCCGTAGGTTCAAAACTGTACCCCGAGCGAAGCCCACGCAGACGGCTTTCGCCAAACATACAGAGCTTGCGCAGCACGGGCACGGCCATTTTGGGCATAATCGTAGGCGTCCCCAACCGTTAGGTACCTTGCATGTACAACATCTTGCTGCTTGCCGGCGCCGTCATCGCCGTATGCGTGCTCTCGGGCCGCATTGCCACCAAACTGCCCGTTCCCTCGCTTCTGGTCTTCATCGGCCTGGGCGCGCTGTGCGGCATCGACGGCCCCATCCACATCCACTTCGAGAACTATGCGCTCACCGAATTTGCCTGCTGCACGGGGCTTTTGTTCATCATGTTCTACGGCGGCTTCAACGCAAACGTGCGCGAGGCCAAGCCCGTGGCGGCGCAGGCGGTGCTGCTCTCCACGCTTGGCGTGGGCATCACGGCAGGACTCGTGGGCGCGTTTTGCCACTTTGCCCTTGGGCTCGAGTGGACGCTTGGCCTGCTTGTGGGCTCGGTCATCGCCTCCACCGATGCGGCGAGCGTGTTCAACGTGCTGCGAAGCGCCCGGCTCTCCCTGCGCGACGGCACCGACTCGCTGCTCGAGATTGAGTCTGGCTCCAACGACCCCATGTCGTACATGCTCACGGTGATCCTCACGGCCATTCTCGTGGGCGAGAACATCTCCGTGCCGCTCATGGTGGCCGAGGAGATCATCATCGGCTTGGCCTTTGGCATTGGCATCGGCAAGGCGGCCGAGCTTGTGCTTGAGCGCGTGGACTTCTCCATGCAACAGGGCGAGACCATCTTCCTCATCTCCGTGGCGCTGGTCTCCTATGCGCTGCCCGGCGTGCTGCACGGCAACGGGTTCTTGTCCGTGTATCTGTGCGGCATGTGGCTCGGCAACGCCGACATCCCCCACAAGCGCGACATGGCGCGCACCTTTGACGTGGTGACCGAGATCTGCCAGATGGCCATCTTCTTTTTGCTCGGACTGCTCGTGACGCCGCACCGCCTGCCGCAGGTGCTGCCGCTGGCGCTCGCGGTGTTTGCCTTCATCACCTTTGTGGGCAGGCCCCTCTCCACCCTCGTGGTGCTGCGTCCCTTTGGCGCGAGCATGGGAAAGATTGCCCTGAGCTCGTGGGCGGGGCTGCGCGGAGCAGCCTCGGTTGTGTTTGCCCTCCACGTGGTCACAGCCGGCGCCCAGCTGCCGTTTAACATGTTTGACCTCGTGTTTGTTGTGGTCATTCTCTCGCTGGTGGTGCAGGGGTCGCTTCTGCCCTCGCTGGCGCGCAAGCTCGACATGATCGACGCCTCGGCCAACGTCATGCGCACCTTCAACGACTTTCAGGAAGAGAGCGACCTGTCGCTCATCAAGATCAAGGTCGACAGCTCTCACCCCTGGATTGGGCGAGCCCTGCGCGACGTTCCCACGCCGCGCGACCTCATCGTGGTGCTTGTGCTGCGCCACGGCGACGAGAAGATCCTGCCCAGCGGCAACACCGTGATCGAGGCGGGCGACCTGCTGGTATATGCCGCGCCCACCTTTGAGGACCGCGAGAACCTCCACCTGCACGAGATTAGCGTGGGCGCGCACCACCGCTGGGCGCACAAGTGCCTGCGCGAGCTTCCCGACACAAGCCGCATGGTCATCGTGATGCTCAAGCGCGGCGATCAGTCCATCATCCCCAACGGCGACACCCGCATCGAGCCTGGCGACCTTGCCTTTGTGGCCGGCCACCCCAACCCCCACGAGCCACGCTAACCGCAGGGTGCCCCTGCCGCAAGGCTCTCGCCAGCCCCCGTGTGACGACAGGCAGGGACCCTTGCCGCCCTGCAACCTGGAAAATGTATTACAATCGTATTACACTATCCTGCCAAGCGAGGTGACCTATGACATCTTCTGCCGCACGCACGGCCGAACCCCGCGTGTCCGTATCATTCAGGCTTCCCCGAAGCGTCGTGGACGCCATTGACGCCCACGCCGCACTCAACCGCATCTCGCGAACGGAGGCATATCTCCACTTCTTAGAGGCTGGCCTTGAGCACGAGGGCCCACGCACCGAGCCGCACGCCGACCCCTCTGCCCAGCTTGACTCCATATCAGCTAGGCTCGACCGCATCATTGCCCTTTTGGGCGAGCAATGCACCGACACGCAGGCGCCTGTTGCTAGCCCGGCGGCAGACCTCACCCACCTCCCCGACGCAAGGGCATCTGCTCTGAGCGCCATAGCGCACGCAGCAGAGCGCTTCGAAGCAATCGAGCGAGCCTACCTCTTTGGCTCCCTGGCCCGGGGTGACTACGACTCTCGCAGCGACGTTGATATTAGGGTTGAGCTTGCCGATGACAGACACTTCGGATTGCGCGAGCTCGACCAGTTTGCATCGCTCGTTGAGAAGGCAACAGGAAGACCGGTTGACGTGGTGAGCGCCCGCAACCTCAAGAACAAGGCGCTTGCCGAGGCGATCGAAAGGGACAAGGTGCTGGCTTATGAGCGCAAAACGCGATGACTACGCAAAGATTCAGGAGATATTTGAGGTAGTTGCAGAGACCCAACGCCAGATTGCCGCACTCTCTTTTTCAAAGGAGAGGTTTTGCTTCCCCGCAAACGACTCAGACGATCTCATTGCGGAGGGCATTCTTAACCGCGTGCTCAGGGCAACCGAGGAAGCGGGGCATCTCTCTGAGGAGGTCGCGCGGCGCTATGGCTTTGAGCGCGCCGCGGTCAATGGTGTGCGGAATCGCCTCGCGCACGCCTACGGAGACGTTAACCGCCAGATAATCTGGTCGGTACTTGAGAACGACTTCCCCAAGCTCCTACAAAGCTGCCACGACTTTTGTGACGACCGCGGCATTGAGCTCGAATAAGCGACGGCGCCACTCGCCACGTAATCGATGAAAGGAACGTTGATGCAAGATTCTCGGAAGGCGCTGGCCTCCATTGCGGCAGGCGCCTTTGCGCTTGGCTTTGCCGAGTTTGTCATGATGGGCATTTTGCCGAGCGTCGCTGCCGGCGTGGACGTGAGCGTGCCGGCTGCCGGCACCTTTATCTCCGCCTACGCCATTGGCGTGTGCGTAGGCACGCTCATCCTCGTGTTTGGGCACAACGTGGCGCCCAAGCGGCTGCTCATGCTCTTTATGGTGCTGGTGCTCGTGGGAAACGCCGGCGCCGCCCTCGCCCCCAACGCAGCCACGCTCACCGCCGCGCGCTTTGTCTCGGGACTCCCCCACGGCGCCTACTTTGGCACCGCCACCATCGTGTGCAGGGCGCTTGCCCAGCGCGGACGCGAGGGGCAGGCCGTGGCCGTGATGGTGCTGGGCCAGACGCTCGCCAACACCATCGGCGTGCCGGGCGGCACCCTGCTCGCCGGCCTCGTCTCGTGGCGCGCGGCCTTTGCCTTCGTGGCCGCGTGGTCGGTGGTCTCGCTTGCGCTCATCGTGCGTTACGTGCCCGAGCTCGCACCCGGCGAGGACGCCGGCCTGGCGGGGCAGTTCCGCTTCCTCGGAAAGCTGGGGCCCTGGCTCGTGCTCGGTGCCGTCTTGCTCGGCAACACGGGCATCTTCTGCTGGTGGAGCTACGTCTCGCCCTGGCTCACCTCCGTTGGCGGCTTTGCCGAGGCGGCGCTGCCTGCGCTTTTGGTTGTGGCGGGCCTTGGCATGGTGTGCGGCTCGCAGCTGGGCGGGCGCATGGGAGACCTCACGAGCCCCGGCAAGGCGGCCGCTGCAGGTCAGGCGCTCTCGTGCGTCTCGATGCTGCTCATCTGGGCGTTCTCGGGCACCAAGATCACCTCGGTGGTGCTTATGTTTGCCTGCTCGGTGGCGCTGTTCTTTGTCTCCAGCCCGCAGCAGGTGCTCATGGTGGAGTGCGGCCGTGGCGGCGGAGAGATGATCGGCTCTGCCTGCGTGCAGGTGGCCTTTAACGCCGGCAACGCCATTGGCGCCACCGTGGGCCAGCACGTGCTTGACGCTGGCTTTGCCTACAATTGGCCCAGCCTCGCAGGGGTGCCCTTCACCGCGCTAGCCGTGGCCCTGCTCGCGTGGTTTGCGCTTCGCTACGAGCACGCCTACCACGTGGCCGCCACCTCCTCCGAGCAGGGCTAGCCGAGGGAGCGAGGCGCTGGCGCGGTCTGCGCGGGCTTCGCGGTCGGCGCGGGGCACGCGGGAGCCGGGCCTCGGCCGTGGACTGTGCGGGAGCGGGTGCTGGCGCGCGGCCGCAGGCGTAGAAGGCGCGGGAGACTTGCGAGCGGTATAGTTACGAGGATGCCGTCACAGATGAAAGGACGTATATGTCAAGCGATCGTAAGACCGTCAAAATCCTGAGCTTCATCTCGGTGCTTGCTGCCGCCATCTGCATCTTTGCGGGCGTAGCGCTCATGAGCAGCGGCACCTCAGACCCATCGCTTCTGGGCCTGGACAACGCAACCTGGCACCTCATCATCGCCATACTGTTCTACGGCTCCGCCGTCCTGTGCCTCGTCTATGCCGTACTCGGCATCCAGGGCGCCAACACGCCGCGCAAGATCGCTCCGTACCGCACCGTCTCGGCCGTGCTGGCAGTGGCCGGCGTGCTTGAGTTTGTGGTGGTCTACGCCGTCGATACGGCGCTGCTCAGCAACGTCACGACCCTGGTAGTGCTCGTGGTGCTGATGCTCGGCATTGCGGGCTTTACGTTCTCCGGCCGCGTGCTGGAGGCAACGGAGCGCTAAGGCGCCCGGGGGCGTGGCGAGCGACTTTGAGAGCGCCTACCACTTCTTTGCCCTGGGAGAGACCACCTGGGTCACCTCCGAGGGCGCCACGCAGCTCGCTGGCTGGAACAACGTGTTAAACGGCATTGCCGGCATCATCAACATCTTCTGCATGACCGGCTGGTGGAGCGTCTATGCCTCCAAGGACGAGGCAGACATGCTGTGGCCCGACATGACCTGGGTCTACATCATCGCCTACGACCTGTGGAACTTCTGCTACACCTACAACTGCCTGCCGCACCACGCGTGGTTCTGCGGTTTTGCGCTGCTGCTTGCCCCCACGGTGGCAAACTTCTTTCTTCTGGAACAAGGGTGGCTGGATCCAGAACCGTGCCTTTACCCTGGCCATTTGGTGCATGTTTGCGCAGGTGTTCCCCGCCTTCCAGGAGCAGAGCATCTTCGTGACGCACTCCACCCTTGACCCGGCCGTGGCCACGGGCGTCTCTTTGGTGGCACTTGTCGCCAACGTGGCGGCCATCCTCAACATTGTGTACCGTGCCAAGAAGCTCGGGGTTAACCCCTACAAGCAGGACGTGCTTGTGGGCACGCGCGATTGGGAGCAGGACACGAGCCGCCGCGAGCCCGCGCGCAACGACCCAGCGCTCGCGAAGTAGCCGCCGGGCACGCCTGCAAGCCGGCAACACGGCTCGCCATATCGTTTCGGAAAGATGAAAGAGGGGACGAATCCACACGGATTCGTCCCCTCTTTGTGGAAGAGTTGAAAAGGGTCATAATAAGAACGTTACAGGTCCAAAGGGGTGGTATGGAACAGCTTCGTTCACAAAAACTCGTGCAAATACTTGAGCAAAACGTAGGATGGACAACGGCGTCTGTCCTTGCCTCGGAGCTTGGATGCTCTCCGCGCACGGTAAAAAGTGATATTGCCACCCTCAATCGCCAGGAGAAGGGACTTGTGGAGGCAAGCAGCAAGGGATATCGCCTTGCCAAGCCTCGACAAGAAGCAACCCCTTTCATTCTTTCAGACATGCCGCAAACGGCGGCAGAGCGCAAGCGCCAGATCCTGTTCGACCTACTTATGCGTCACCGCTACGTGTCGGTCGAGCAGCTGGCCAGCCAGCTATGCATATCCCTCGCAACTCTCGACAATGAACTTGCCTCCATTAAGCGAGAGCTTACCGGCTATGGGCTCACGCTGCACCAGCGTTCTGGACGCCTGTTTGTCGAGGGTCCCAGCGCTAGCGAGAAAAAGCTGGTAAGCCAACTTATCTTCGAGGAGACCAAGGGTTTCTTTACCCAGGTAGACCTCATAAACAAGTATTTTCCCCAGCTTAACCTGCGCGATCTGCAGCAAAGGATAGACGACTGCCTTCGCAAGGCCGGCTATTACATCAACGGCTACGCGCTGTCCAACCTCATCTTGCACATTGCCATTTTCGCAGAGCGAACCCTGAATGGCTTTGGCCCTGGCATTGCGGTCCCCTCCTCGCGTTCCGACCCGAACCACCAGGATGATTCGAGGCTCAAGCAACTTGCGACGCAAGTACTCACAATTATTGAGGAGGCCTGCAACATGGATGTGGAGCCCGGTGACGCAGAGTCTCTTCGCATGATGCTATCTGCCTGCCTCACCAACCCCGGCGACACCGCATTCGATAATCCAGAACTATCCTTCGCCCTAAAGCTTTTTGGTGACATTGAGCTGCGAGTTCGCGACGAGTATGGCCTAGACTTCTCCGACCATGATTTTCGGCTTCGCTTCTCCCTGCACTTAGCCAACCTTCTAATCCGCAGTCGTCAAGGCATGCAACTTAGAAACCCGCAGCTTCGCGACATCAAAGATGGCTGCCCCTTCATCTACGAAGTAGCAGTATTCATCGCAGACGAGGTGCATGAGGCAGCGGGCATTCAGGTAGCCGAAGACGAGATCGCCTACATCGCCCTTCATGTGGGCTGCCTAGTCGAAGAGCAGCAGGCTTGTGCTGACAAACTGCACGCAGTGTTCGTGCTTCTACGCCACAATGCAACAGATGCCGAACGCATAGACGAGTTCTCCCGCGAGCTCGGCGCCAACGTCATAATTGACGGTATCGTCACCTCTGTGGAAGAGATTTCCAGTTCCCACACCATCGATCTAGTCATCTCGAGTGTCCCGATTGCACCGCCCCCCCCGCGCCTGTGGTCGAGGTCTCCCCATTTTTAAGTCGACGAGACATGGCGGTCGTATCGAAACGTGTGCAATCCCTCGCACGCGTGCGGCGTCGAGCCGCGCTCGAGCGTGGTCTGCGCACCTTCTTCTCACGGGACTGCTTTGCGATCGAGCCGTTGGCTTACGACTGGTATGACCTGCTGCTCTCAATGAGCGAGTCTTTGATTGCGGGTGGCTACGCCTTCGCCGATTTTAGCGTACGTTTGCTAGAGCGCGAGCGCATGGCCTCGAGCGTCTATGGCGACATAGCAATGCCTCACCCCGTCGACATGGACGCATGTCGCACAGCGGTGTCGGTGGCGCTGTTTCCACGCGGCATCGTATGGAACGGATCGACGGTCTACCTTGTGGTGATGCTCGCAATCCGGCGCGAAGACCGCGCCTTCTTCCACGACATCTTCGAGCATATTGCCACCATTTTGGCCACACACGGATCAGCTCGCACCATCGCCCGTGCCCAAGACTACGAGGCTTTCATTGAGGCGCTGCTGTCTTACATCTAGCACGAAAAGGGGGCGAGGCCATCACTCGATGTGCACAAGGCACAAGACGCGTGATGGCCCCGCCCCTAGCGCACATCCCGAAATCAACCTAGCCCACAAGCTGATGATTCGCCATGCGCTCCAGGCACTCAGTGACAAGATGACGCGGCATGCCCACGTTCAGTCGCACAAACTGCTCGCCATTGGCGACATAGTGCGACCCATCCTCGATGATTACACCAGCCTCGTGAGCCATATGACGCGTAATTTCGCCAGCATCGTGCCCGGTACCAGAGACGTTAACCCATGGCAGGTAAGAGGCCGTCATGGGCATGATCTCCCAACCCGCCATTCGCTCATCGACAAAAGCCGCCAGCTGGCGATACGACTCGCCAAGATATTCCGTCACGGCGTCAAGCCACTCCTCACCCTCGTTGTAAGCAGCTATGATCGCGGCGCAGCCAAAAACATTCGGCGAGGTGATCGAATTCATCTCGAGACGATGGCGAAAGACACGGCGTATTTCGGAATTTGGAATCATCGAATAGGAGGTCTTAAGACCACCTAGGTTAAATCCCTTATTAGGAGAAGTGAGTACAACGAGATTGTCCAGGTAGCGCTCGGGGAGCCGGAGTGCAGAAGTAAATTCACCTTCGAACACGTGCTCGGAGTGCACCTCATCCACCACGAGCAGAACGTGGTGGCGCGCACACAACTCGGCAGCCTGGACCAGCTCGCTCGTGCTCCACACGCGGCCTGCTGGGTTATGCGGCGAGCACAGCAGATAGATGCGTGGGTGCTCGACAGCCATCTGGGCGTCAAGTAGGTCAAAATCGATCGTGTACGTGCGATTACGATAGACCAGAGGGTTGCTTACCACGCGCACGCCATTGTGGCGAGCGGCGTAGCCAAACGGGTCATAGACCGGAGTGTTCAAGATCACGCAGTCGTTAGGCTGGCAAAATGCCTGATACAGATAGTGGAACGTCGACACGCAGCCATAGGAGAGCGTAATCCAATCACGCTTGACCTCACAGCCATGCCGGCGACGCTGCCAGTTGATGACGGCTTCGTAGAAGCCGTCATGGGCAGAGGTGTAGCCGTACGCCCCGTTCTCGGCGACACGCACGAGCGCATCACGCACGCAAGGTGCGGCCGGGAAGTCCATATCGGCAATCCACATGGGAATAAAGTCGTGCGGAGTACCCGGAAACTTACTCTGGATAATCTTCTCATCCCATTTGCGGGCATGATCAACCTGACGGTCAGCCATGACGTCAAAGTCAAAGGACTCGGCCATTTTGCCTCCTTGACGCGGGGGACTCATCCCCTCTTGGATATTGCCTCGGCAGGCGAGGCCCTTTCGCCCTTAATTGTTGCAGCGCAACACGACAGGTTCATCACCCAGGTTTTACACCGCATCAGTACCTTCACGGAATTTGCACCGGGGCAGTGCAACGGGAGATTACTTGCGCGGTAGCAGTGCAAGGGCAGATACAGCCAAGCAAGCACTGGCTTCATAAACTGCAGTCATGTGTCAAGGCAGTCCCGCTCACGGGCCTGTCAATCGCCCGTCGTCTCTTCGGCACGGGCCCAATGCAAGGGGGAGTCATGAACGAGGCCCTAATCCGCCGCTTAAGCAATGCCGACGCCGTTGCCTGTCGCGAGCATGAAGTCCGTAAGGTGATGCACGACGAGCTCCACGACATCGCCGACGCCGTGGAGTACGACAAGCTCGGAAGCATCATGTTCAAGAGCGCCGGAACTGAGGCCAATCCCGTCCGCGTGCTGTTCTGCGGGCACATGGACGAGGCGGGCTTCATGGTGCGCTACATCTCTGACATCGGCATGGTCCATGTGATTGGCGTGGGCAACCCTCGCAAGAATAGCATAGACAGTCAGCTCGTGCGCGTCACCACACGCTCCGGCACCAAAGTTCGCGGAACGCTCTTCGCCAAGCGCGACGCAGACGGGAACCCCACCGATCTTTATATCGATTTTGGCTGCGAGACGGCCGAAGAGGTCTATGCCCTGGGCATTCAGATTGGCGACTGGGGCGTATTTGACGCCACCTGCGAATCCCAACCCGGCACCGACATTCTTCTTGGAAAGGCGTTTGACGACCGTGCTGGCGTCTATGTGGCCATCGAGGCCATGCGACGCCTAGCAGGTACCAGCCATGCCGCCGAGCTTTGGTTTGCAGGCTCCAGCAGTGAGGAGGTAGGCTGCCGAGGTGCTCAAACGGCAACCGCACACCTTAACGCTGACATCGTGATTCCCATTGACATCGCAAATGCCCCCGAGTTTACACGCAACTGGGAGAACCAGCGCAAGCTCGGATGTGGCCCGATGGTGGTGCACTACGACCGCATGCATGTCCCCAACGAGAAGCTTCTGCATCACGTTGTCGATACGGCAGAGGCGGCTGGCGTGCCCTTTCAGCGCGACATGTTCAAGGGAGGAGGCACCGACGCTGGCACCGCGCACCTCGTGGACGACGGCAAGCTCGCCTGCGTTGTGGGCGTGCCCGTACGCTATTGCCACGGCTCATGGTCTGTGATGCGCGGAACTGACCTCGACGCAGCCGTCGATCTAATTTGTGCTCTTGCCGTCTCAATCGACCGTGACACATACGAGCGTATGCGCAGCTTCGACTAGTCACGCTGCCTCACGTACCCGTCAATTGGGGACGGGTTGCAAGGTAGGGACTGGCGATCAGCTGACACGGCAACTGCAGCCAAGACCCTTGCCTAAACGTTTTGTCTCTCAACCAAGCTCGTTCCCAATTGACGGCACCCGGAAAGGACCAGCATGAGTACCAACGAACTACAGGTCATGGAGATCATTTCGGCGGCAGGCGCCAGCAAGGCCAAAGCATTTGAAGCCTTGGCCTGCGCCCGTCGTCGTGACTACGCCGCTGCCCGCGGCGCCCTGGAAGAGGCCAAGACCATTGACCTCAAAGCTCACGAGGCCCAAACGCAGCTGATTACCGCAGCCCTTACCGGTGAGGATGAGGGCGCAAGCCTGCTCACCGTTCACGCCCAGGACCACTACATGTGCGCCCAGCTTGCGCGCGACATGGCAGCCGAAATCGTGGCGATCCTTGAGGAGCGTGACGCTGAGTAGGCGTCTTTCCGCCCACACTGCCCCAGTAACCGCAAAGAAAGTGCGAGGAAACATATCTCGCGAAAGAAAGAAGGAAGGGTCAACCATGGCAAAGATGAGAATCGTTCTGTGCTGTGCCGGAGGCTTCTCCACCACCATGCTCATGGAGCGCATCAAGTCAACCATTCACGAGAGCCAGAAGCTCAACGATGACGATTTCGAGCTCAAGGCGATCGCCGCCGACCTCCTGGATCAGGAGGTCGACCACATGGATGCCCTGATCATGGGGCCGCAGGTAGCGCACAAGCTCGAGTCGATTCGTCCCCTTATCGAACCGCGCCACATCCCCTACGTGATTGTGAGTCAGGAGACCTACGGAAAGATGGACGGTGCTACGGTGCTCAAGCAGGTGCTAATTGCCAAACGCAAGTCAGACCTAGCCCGCTCCGAGGCCAAGTAATCATTCCGTCGCCGTCAAAAGAAGGAGATTCCCATGTCTGACGCCACGTCCGCCGTGAAGAAGGGCGGATTCGATCGATTCGAGGAGTTACTCAATAAGTACCTCGGGCCAATCGCAGAAAAGGTGGACAAGCAGCGCCACCTAAGCGCAGTCAAGAAGGCCATGGTGGCCATGACGCCGCTGCTTCTCATTGGCTCATTCTGCCTGATTCCCGCCGCCATTCCCAACATGATCGGCGAATCCAACCCCATTTCCGTCTGGATTCTTAGTAGCACGCAGTACTTTGACTTGGCATACAACGTCTCGATGGGACTCATGTCAGTATTCGTAGCGGCTATTATTGCCTACTACCTTGCGAAGTCTTACGAACTCGATGTGCCTGGCTCGCTGTCAATGGCGCTCGTAGCGTTCCTTCTCCTCTCACTGGAAATGGACGAGGCCGGAGGAATCTCGCTTGGTCAGCTGGGGTCCAAGGGCTTGTTCGTTTCAATGTTTGGAGCGATCGTTGCCGTGGAGGTTTACCGCTGGTGCAAGAAGCGTAACTTCACGATCAAGATGCCCGACACCGTACCTGACTTCATTTCCAGCTCA
>Cebus_capucinus_imitator_PRJNA485217_SSR046__coassemble_1181_pt1 | contig 15499 bp, 10 predicted proteins | sample Cebus_capucinus_imitator_PRJNA485217_SSR046__metabat2_low_PE_008 | metagenome-assembled genome bin Cebus_capucinus_imitator_PRJNA485217_SSR046
CGGAGGCCTACCTGGACGCGGTGGCCGAGGAGCTCAACGACAGGCCGAGGAAGACGCTCGGGTTCAGGAAGCCCAGCGAGGAGTTCGTCAGGCTCATCGAGGAGTCCGGGGAAGTCGCCTAGAGAAGGGCGTTGCATCCATCGCTAGAATCCGCCCCCCCCTCTTGGGTGATCGTCCCTAAGGCCGCGGAGCACCCCTCCGCAAAAACCCTCGCTCTTCTGGGCCAACGGCAGAAAGGAACCCTTCTCGTGGCAGCCAACAACGTGCAGCTCACCAACGACGAGCGCATGATGCTCCGCCCCACCTTCGCTTTCCAGTGGCACATCACCGACGAGTGCGACCAGCGTTGCAAGCATTGCTACATCTTCGCCGAGGGCAAGTGCGTCACCCTCAAGCGCATGAGCATGGACGAGATGCGCCGCGTGCTTGCCGACATCGAGGCCATGTGCGAGGAGCTGGGTCGCACCCCCTACATCTACCTCACCGGCGGCGACCCCATCCTGCACCCCAGCTTCTGGGAGCTTGCCGAGCTGCTTCACGAGCGCGGTCACATGTGGGCCATCATGGGCAACCCCTTCCACCTCACGCCCGGGGTCTGCGCTCGCATGACGGCGTTGGGTTGCCGCAAGTACCAGGTGTCGCTCGACGGCCTTGCCGCCACGCACGACATGTTCCGCAAGCCCGGCAGCTTTGACGCCACCATCGAGGCCATCCGCTACATCAAGGGCTCGGGCATGTGGGCCAACGTCATGTCCACCGTCTCGAGCACCAACACGCACGAGATCCCCGAGCTCATCGACCTCATGGCCGAGCTCGAGGTGGATGTGTACGCCTTTGGCCGTTACTGCCCCACCAGCGGCCAGAAGAGCCACGAGTACCACATGACGCCTGCCGAGTACCGCGAGTTTTTGCTTGAGTGCCAGCGCCGCATTGAGGCGCACGAGGCCGCCGGCTGCCGCACCACCTTCCAGCGCAAGGATCACCTCTGGACGCTGCTCGAGTACGAACAGGGCAAGTTCAAGATTCCGGAGAACGCCGAGCCAGGCATGATCTACGGCGGCTGCCACTGCGGCATTGCCCACATGACCATCACCCCCACGGGCGACGTCTTTGCCTGCCGCCGCATGGAGTCCAAGGTGGGCAACTGCTTTGAGGAGTCGCTCAAGGACATCTTCCTCGGCGCAAATCTCGACGAGTACCGAGACTTTGACCGCTTTGAGAAGTGCAGCAAGTGCGAGCTCGCCGGCTTCTGCCGCGGCTGCCCGGCGGTTGCCGCCGGCTACTCGGGCGGCAACATGTATGCCCCCGACCCGCAGTGCTGGAAGGAAGTCGCATAGCGCGGTGCACGCCCCAACGTTTTAACCCATCCCATCTTTCGCCTCTCGTCCGAGCGGCTCCGAGGCAACGCCAACGAGCCGCCTTTTTTGAAAGGAGGAGCCCTCATGTCCGCCCCCACCACCATGCGTGCCCTTGCCATCTCCGACGTGACGCCCGCCAACAAAGCACAGCTCAGTGAGGTGCCGGTTCCTAAGGTGACCCCAGGTCGCCTGCTCATCCGCGTGCGCGGCTTTGGCCTCAACCACTCCGAGCAGATGCTTCGCCAGGGCGAGGTGCTCGAGCCCTACATCAAGAAACCGTGCGTCCCAGGCATTGAGTGCGTAGGCGAGGTGGCAGACCCCGGCGACACCGAGTTTGAGGTAGGTCAGAAGGTCTGCGCGCTCATGGGCGGTATGGGTCGCAGCTTTTGGGGCGGCTATGCCGAGTATGCCCTTGTGCCGGCACACCACTGCTTTGTCCTGCCCGAGGTGCTCACCAGCCGCTACAGCTGGGCCGAGCTCGCGGCCATCCCCGAGACGTACTTCACCGCATGGGGCTCGCTCTTTGAGGCCATGAACCTTGAGCCGAGCGACACCCTACTGGTGCGTGGCGCCACGAGTGCCCTGGGTTACGCCGCCATACAACTCGCCCGCGCTGCAGGCGCTCGCGTCATCGCCACCACGCACCGCGAGAGCCGCCTCCCCGAGGTTGAGGCCCTGCTTGGCGAGGGCGACCAAGCCGTGCTCGACACCGGCGAGCTCATGGGCAAGCTCGACGACGAGCACATCACCCGTGCGCTTGAGATTGTGGGGCCGGCCACGCTCGAGGACACCCTGCGCTGCATGCAGCGCCACGGCATTGTCTGCAACATGGGCGTGCTGGGTGGCGTAGAGACCCTGCGCGAGTGGGACCCCATCAAGGGTATCCCCGACCAGGTGTTCCTCACGAGCTTCTACAGCAACCGTCCCACTACCTGTGTGATGGAGGCGCTGTTCACCTTCATCGCCGCCCACGAGCCGCGCTCCGCCATTGGCGCTCAGTTCAGCTTTGACGAGTTGCCCGCCGCGCTGGCCGCCCAGGACGCCGGCGGCACCCGTGGCAAGATCGTTGTCACCATGTAGCTGGGATGATGGTTGCTCTGAGCAATTGTCATCTTCAACCTTAAGGAGCTTCCCGTGCAGTACCGCACCGACGGCGCCACCACCTACCTGCGCATTGACAAGGACGAGCGCGTCTTTGAGGCCATCAGCACCTTCTGCGCTGAGCACGGCATTGCCGGTGGGCACTTCCAGGGCATTGGTGCCTGTAGCGAGGTGACCGTTGCCACCTGGATCCCCGAGCTGGGCGACTACAAGAACCACGAGTACAAGGGCATGATCGAGATGGTCTCGCTCATGGGCAACGTCTCGCGCAACCGCGACGGCTCACCGCGCCTCCACACCCACGCCTCGTTCTCCATGCTTAACGAGGCCGACCAGCCCGTTGTGTTTGCCGGTCACGTGCGTGAGGTCACCATTGGTTACACTGCCGAACTTGCGCTCACGCCCGCCGCACGCCCCATCGACATCACCTTTGACGAGCGCGCCGGCATCGACGTCTGGAACCTCGAGGCCTAGGAGCCCCATGGTGCCCGCATGGCTACGCTATGCGGGCACTCGTAGTTGCAGGCGCCCATAGTTGCGTATAGGTGCCTACCCCACCTTTTTGTGCGTACTTCCCATTTTGGCCGCGTTGCTCAACCATAGATGTGCGCACAGAAGCAGCGCTCAACACGCAAGCCCGGCCAACCGCAACCGCCCGATCGGAGGAACCCATGAACCAAGCAGAACGCAGACGCTTCCTCATCGAGGCGCTCATTGACGAGAACCCTCAGCTTGTAGCCGCACGTCAAGCAGGCGAGCTGTGCACTCCCGCAGACGCAGACGGCCAGCGCGGCCTTTTGCGCTCGCTTATGAACGTGCGGCCGCCTCGCCCGCTCGCGCCTGAGGTTACTCGCATCCAAGACGAGTACCTGCTCGCGCGGCTCACCGAGCGCGGCGGCGCGGTGGATGCAGCCACCTTGCCTCCCGTCTCCGCAGACGATCCGGCCATCTCCCTTTGGCGTGGCGACATCACCACCTTGGCTGCGGACGCCATCGTCAACGCCGCCAACTCGCAGGCGCTCGGCTGCTTTGTACCCTGCCACCACTGCATCGACAACTCCATCCACACCTTCGCCGGCATGCAGCTGCGCGAGGCGTGTGAGCAGGAGCTTGCGCGCAGGCACGCCGCGGGGCTCGGACGCGAGCTCGCAACGGGCGACGCCTTCATCACAGGCGGCTTCAACCTGCCCGCTTGTCACGTGATCCACACCGTGGGGCCCATCGTACACGGCGTCTCCCCCACTGCGCGCAACCGTGATGAGCTCGCCCGCTGTTACCGCAGCTGTCTTGAGCTTGCCACCTCGTGCGGGCTTTTGAGCATCGCGTTCTGCTGCATCTCCACCGGGGAGTTCCGCTTCCCCGCCCGCGAGGCCGCGGAGATTGCCATAGCAACCGTCCGCAACTTCATCGAATCCAGTCCCTCTCCCCTGAAGGTGGTTTTCAATGTTTTCACCGAGTCTGATGAGCGCATCTACCGAGAGCTTCTCGGATAACCTCGCCCGCCTTGCCGAGGCAGCCGAGCATGCCGACGCCATCGTCGTGGGCGCAGGCGCAGGCCTCTCCACGGCAGCGGGCTTCACCTATTCCGGCGTTCGCTTCGAGCGGCACCTTGCTCCTTGGGAGGCGCGCTACGGCTTTGCCGACATGTACGCGGGAGGCTTTCACCCTTACGACACTCTCGAGGAATACTGGGGATTTTGGAGCAGAAACGCTCTGGTCAACCGCTATCTCACGGCAGACGCCCCCTCCACGCTGCCTTGCGCCAGCGAGCGCGAGGCGAGCACCGACGCCAACCGGAGCACGGGCGTCGCTGTGGGCACGCCCGGGGCCAACGCCAGCAGGGACACAGGCGTCGCTTCGGACACGCCCGAGGCCAACCCCCTCTATCGCAGGCTCGTGGAGCTGCTTGACGGCCACGACCACTTCGTCATCACCACCAACGTCGACCACCAGTTCCAGCTTGCCGGCATCGAGCGCGAGCGGCTCTACTACATGCAGGGCGATTACGGACTCTTCCAGTGCAGCGACCCCTGCCACGAGGACACCTACGACAACGAGCTGCAGGTACGTGCCATGGTCGACGCCGTCAACGACAAGATTGCCCGCCAGCGTGCCGCCGGCATCCCCGAGCACCTGCTCGATCTATCCATCCCCAGCGAGCTTGTCCCCCGCTGTCCGCGCTGCGGCAAGCCCATGAGCATGAACCTGCACGCCGACGCCACCTTTGTGGTTGACGCCGGCAACCGCCTGGCGCACGAGCGCTACCGCATCTTCCTTGATGAGCACCGCCGCGGGAACGTGCTGTATCTTGAGCTGGGCGTGGGCTTCAACACGCCGGGCATCATCAAATACCCGTTCTGGGAGATGGCACAGCGCAACCACCGCGCCATGCTTGCGAGCGTCAACATGGGGGAGGTCGTAGCTCCCGCTGCCCTGGGGAGCCGCGCCATCCTGCTCAACGGCGACATTGCCTCCGTTATCGACGCCTTGGCCTAACCAAACGGGCAACTCAGGACGCAAAACGCGCTTGCCGTCTCGCGCGACGGCTAGCGCGAGTCAAAATTGCAGCCAAGTTACCGCTTTAATTCGCGGCTAAGAAGTAGCCCCATAACGGGGATTTGTAAACTCCCAGGTAGATGAGTTGTAGCTCATAATCATCATGGTCGTCTGCTGCACGGTCCTAAGATAAAGCAGTAAATTGGCTGCAGTTTTGCGTTTGCGCCACGTTTTGCATAGCATGCAGGCAGCATCCCCAGAGGCGCACGCGTCACGCACCCTCTCCGGGGCCTCCCATCCGGGCGGTCCTCGCGGCGGGGCGAGGACCGCCCGAGCCCAGGGCGCGGCGCCGAGGCCCGCCCACTGCAAAAGGAAGCGCAGCATGCATGACATCTGGAACCCCTGGCACGGGTGCCGCAAGGCCTCCGAGGGCTGCACCAACTGCTACATGTTCGCCAACGACCGCCGTCGCGGACTTGACCCCACCGTCGTTCGTCGCTCCAAGACCGGTTTTGACTACCCCCTGCGCCGGCGGCGCGACGGCACGCCACAGGTGCGCGCCGGGGAGCTCATCCGCGTCTGCATGAACTCCGACTTCTTCATCGAAGAGGCCGACGCATGGCGCGCCGAGGCATGGGAGATCATGCGCCAACGGCCCGACGTTCGGTTTTTCTTGCTGACCAAGCGCCCCGAACGCGTCCGCTCCTGCCTGCCGGCAGATTGGCCGGGACGCAACGGAAGCCAGGGCGGTTGGCCCAACGTTATGCTCAACGTAAGCTGCGAGAACCAGCGCCGCGCCAACGAGCGCATTCCTCGGCTGCTTGCGCTGCCCTTCGCGCACCGTGGCATCATGTGCGCGCCACTCATCGGCTCCGTCAACATTGCCGAGGCAGAAGGCGTGCTTGGCCCTGGCGGCGTTGAGCAGGTCATCGCCGGAGGCGAGAACTACGAGGGCGCTCGCCCCTGCAACTTCGACTGGATTCGCTCGCTGCGCATCGAGTGCGAGGCTGCCGACGTCACCTTCGCCTTCATCGAGACGGGCAGTACCTTCATCAAGGATGGTCGCACCTATCGGCTGCCTAGCAAGCGCCTGCAAAGCCAGCAGGCCTTCCGCTCGGGCATGGGCTATCAGGGGCAACCCATATCGTGGCAGCTCACAGACCCCATTGGGCTTGAGATTCCACCCTCGGAGCTGCACCGCCCGCAGTACGGAGCGCAATGCGCCGCCTGCGGCAGCCGGCTCATCTGCAACGGCTGCTCGCAATGTGGCCGATGCAGCTAGGGGACAAACGATAGGGGACAAACGAGATAGGGGACAAACGATACGGTCTGACGTCGGATACGGTCTGACGTCCGGCACAACAGCCAAGGCAATTCAAAGATGCAGCCAAATTACCGCTTTAACTTCCGACCGGAAAGTAGCCCCGCAGCGAAGAAATACAAACCTGCAGTTAGATTGTCTGTAGCTTGAGAGCACCAGGCTCGTCTACTATGAAACCTCATAACAAAGCGGTAATTTGGCTGCAGATTTGCATCTGCGCCACGTTTTGCAGAGCGAATAGGCTGCGGCACACCCAGCCCGCACGCCCTCCTGCGCGCCGCAGCAACCGCCTATCCACCCCAGAAAACCCAAAATCCGCCACCGCAGAGCGTGTCAGTCTCATCTGCAGCGATTGTTCGCAGTGCGGCTGACGCACGCGATGCGCACGACAGACATTCGCCCGAGGTAAGAGCCCGCTCTTCTTTCCTGCTTGGTCAGGGCAGACACACGGACGGCCGCAGGGCTATCCTTGGGAGGCCAAGCCATGCGACCCAAGGACAGCCATGACCACGCCCACAAACCCGCGCCGCGGCACACCCAGCCCGCGCGCCCTCGAGCGCGCGGCAACGCACGACGCCCCCACGCACATAGAGGTGCGCGGCGCCCGTGTCCACAATCTCAAGAACGTCGACGTCGACATCCCGCTGGGACAGCTCGTGGGCATCGCGGGCGTCTCGGGGTCGGGGAAGAGCTCGCTGGCGCTCGGCGTGCTCTACGCGGAGGGATCGCGCCGCTACCTTGAGGCGCTCTCCACCTACACGCGCCGCCGCATGACGCAGGCCACCCGAGCCGCCGTGGACGAGGTGCGCCACGTGCCAGCCGCCCTCGCCCTGCACCAGCGCCCCGCCGTCCCCGGCATGCGCTCCACCTTTGGCACCATGTCGGAGCTGCTCAACAGCCTGCGCTTGCTCTTTAGCCGCTGCGCGAGCCACGCCTGTCCCCACTGCGGCACGCACGCGGATCCCACGCTCGCCGTCGCCTCCGACCAGCCCATCACCTGCCCCAAGTGCGGCCGCGCCTTCATGGGCCCGGGCGCCGAGGACCTGGCCTTCAACTCGGGCGGCGCCTGTACCACCTGCGGCGGCACCGGCATCGTCCGCACGGTAGACGAGGCCAGCCTCGTCCCTGACGAGTCGCTCACCATTGACCAAGGCGCGGTCAAACCCTGGGGCACGCTCATGTGGGATCTCATGAAGCAGGTCTGTCGCGAGATGGGCGTGCGTACTGACGTGCCCTTCTGCGAGCTCACCGACGCCGAGCGCAAGATGGTCTTCCATGGCCCGGCCGAAAAGCGCCACATCCTCTACAAGTCGAAGAAGGGCGACGACTTCGCCGAGCTCGACTTCACCTACTACAACGCCGTCTACTCGGTGGAAAACGCGCTCGCCAAGGTCAAGGACGAGAAGGGGCTAAAGCGCGTCGCCCGCTTCCTCAAGGAAGGTCCGTGCCCCGACTGCACAGGCACCCGCCTATCCGCCGCCGCGCGAGGCTCTCTCGTGCGGGGCATCAACCTTGCCCAAGCCTGCGAGATGACCCTCGCCGAGCTTGCCGCATGGGTGTCCGGCGTGCCGGCAAGTCTGCCCGACGACCTGCGCCCCATGGCGGAGCGCATCTGCGAGAGCTTTGCCGACACCGCGCGGCGCCTGCTCGAGCTGGGCCTCGGCTACCTTACGCTCAACCGAGCGGGCGCCACGCTCTCCACGGGCGAGCGCCAGCGCGTACAGCTTGCCCGCAGCGTGCGCAACCGCACCACGGGCGTGCTCTACGTACTCGACGAACCCAGCATCGGCCTGCACCCGGCAAACATCGACGGCCTCATCGGCGTCATGCGAGACCTCATCTCCGACGGAAACTCCGTGGTGATGGTCGATCACGACACGCGCATCCTCGCCGCATGCGACCACCTCATCGAGATGGGGCCCGTTGCCGGCGCCAGCGGTGGCCACGTCATCGCCCAAGGCAGCGTGGCCGAGGTGGCCGCATCGCCCCGGAGCCGCGTTGGCGCCTTCCTTGCCACACCACCCGCGCGCACTGTGGCACGCCCGGGCAACGCAGCCCTCGGAAACACATCCGCGGACGAAGCCCCAGAACCCGAGCCCATCCATCTCGAGACTGCCGCCATCCACACCGTTCATCCGCTCAGCGCGGACATTCCCCGCGGCAAGCTCGTGGCCATCACCGGCGTCTCGGGCTCGGGCAAAACTACGCTTGTGCTCGAGAGCCTCGTGCCCGCCATCAACGCCGCTGCCGCCGGCACCGAGCTACCTGCTCACGTTCGCGCCGTGTGCGCCGAGGGCATTCGTCGCGCCGAGCTCATCGACGCCACGCCCATCGGCATCAACGTGCGCTCCACTGTCGCCACCTATGCCGACATCCACGACGAGCTGAGGCGCGCCTATGGACGCACCGAGGCCGCCAAGAAAGCCGGCTACAAGGCGGGCGACTTCTCCTACAACACCGGCAAGCTCCGCTGCCCCACTTGCGACGGCACGGGCCAGGTCTCGCTCGACGTGCAGTTTTTGCCCGACGTGGACATCCCCTGCCCCGCATGCGGCGGCACCCGCTACGCCCAGGAGGCGGCGCACATCACGCGCCCCACGGCAGGCGGCGCGGAGCTCACCTTGCCGCAGATCATGGCCATGAGCGTGGATGAGGCTCTCGACGCACGTCTGGGCATCAAGCGCGTGCAAACCAAGCTGCAGACCCTGCACGACCTGGGCTTGGGCTACCTCACCTTGGGCGAGGCCACGCCGGCGCTTTCGGGTGGCGAGGCGCAGCGCCTCAAGCTCGCGAGCGAGATGGGGCGCGCCCAGGCAGACACCGTCTTTGTCTTTGACGAGCCCACCATCGGCCTGCATCCGCTCGATGTGGAGACCCTGCTCGCCGTGTTTGACCGGCTGGTGTCGCAAGGCGCCACGGTGGTGGTGATTGAGCACGACCTCGACATCATCCGCAACGCCGACTGGATCGTAGACCTTGGCCCCGGTGGAGGCTCGCAGGGCGGACGCATCGTGGCCTACGGGACGCCCGCGCAAATCGCCGCCACGCCCGAGAGCGTCACCGGCCGCTACCTGTAAGCCGCACCCGCCCGCTGCAACCGCCCGCAGCCCACCGCCCGCACGCCGCGCCCGCCCGCCGCAACCGCACGCAGCCCACCGCCCGCACGCCGCAACCGCACGACGCAACCGCCCACCCAACCCAAGGAGCCCCATGTCATCCCAGCTCACCAAGCGCGCCCTCGAGGAATCACTCAAGCGCCTGCTCCTCCAAAAGCCGCTCAACAAGATCACCATCGCCGACATCACCGACGACTGCGGCATCAGCCGTCCCACGTTTTACTACCACTTCCAAGACATCTACGACCTGGTGGAGTGGGCGTGCGAGGAGGACGCGGAGCGCGCCATCGCCGGCAACAAGACGGCCACAACCTGGCAGGTGGGCCTGCTCAACCTGCTGCATGCCGTGCGCGAGAACCGCCCGTTCATCATGAACGTATACCGCTGCGTGAGCCGCGAGCAGGTGGAGCGCTACCTCTTCCCCGTCACGCACGATCTCATCATGGGCGTGGCGGCAGAAGAGGTGCCACCCGCGCGCCTCCACAGCGCTGACCTCGACTTTATTGCCAACTTCTTTAGTTACGCCTTTGTGGGCGTGGTGCTCGAGTGGATACGGGGCGACATGCGCGAGGCGCCCGAGCTCATCGTTGAGCGCATCAGCACGCTCATGAAAGGCCAGATCGAGCAAGCCTCCGAGCGCCTGGCGCGCAGGTAGCCGCCCCTGCCCTGACCGGTCGGGAGGGCGCGCGCAGCGGTCGGGGCCGCTTTCTTCGAAAGTCCCCGGCCCTCCCCATACGCACGCCCCTCCCGGCGCAGTCGGCAGGCTTTGCCTGCCAACATTGCCCGCCATTCCCAAGTTGCGGGGCGGCTCGCGCCTGTGCGCTTGGCGTGGCGGTGGGTTTCGGAGGCATCTGCCGCCTTACAGTCTGCCAAACCTGTCTAAAAACCTAACAGCAGCCGCCGCCTGCCCAGTTTGCGCGCCCCGCCCGAGGGAATCCTTCTAGCATCGGCAACCAACGCGCCCCGAGCGCGAGAGCAAGGAGGAACCATGTACTACTCGAGCGGCAACTACGAGGCCTTTGCCCGCCCCAAGAAGCCCGCGGGCATCGAGCACAAGAGCGCCTACATCGTGGGAACCGGCCTGGCCGCGCTGTCTGCCGCGTGCTACCTCGTGCGCGACGCGCAGATGCCCGGCAAGCACATCCACATCTTTGAGAAGGACAGCGTGCCCGGCGGCGCCTGCGACGGCCTCGACATTCCCGGCCTCGGCTACGTCATGCGCGGCGGCCGCGAGATGGACAACCACTTTGAGGTGATGTGGGATCTGTTCCGCTCCATTCCCAGCATCGAGACGCCCGGGGCGTCCGTCCTCGACGAGTACTACTGGCTCAACAAGGAAGACCCCAACTACTCGCTGTGCCGCGCCACGCACGAGCGGGGCAAGGACGCCGGCACAGCGGGCAAGTTTGGCCTCTCCGACAAGGCGGCCATGGAGATCATGCAGCTGTTCTTCACGCCCGACGAGCAGCTCTACGACCGCCCCATCACCGACTTCTTCTCCGACGAGGTGCTGAACTCAAACTTCTGGATGTACTGGCGCACCATGTTTGCCTTTGAGAACTGGCACTCCGCCCTCGAAATGAAGCTCTACATCCGCCGCTACATCCACCACATCGCCGGCCTGCCCGACTTTAGCGCCCTCAGGTTCACGCGCTACAACCAGTACGAGTCGATGATCCTGCCCATGGTGAGCTACCTCGAGGCCGCCGGCGTGCAGTTCCACTACAACACCAAGGTGGAGGATGTGAGCTTTGAGATTGGCGACGGCGAGGGGCCCGAGCGCGCCGGCACCGGAACCGGCCAAGACACCATCCAGCGCATTCAGCAGGCTGCCATGCCGAGAAACCCCTACAGCACGCGCACGCGCAAGCTCGCCCGCCGCATCACGCTGAGCGCAAACGGCGAGACCTCCCTCATCGACCTCACCGAGAACGACCTGGTGTTCATCACCAACGGCGGCTGCGTTGAGAGCGCCACCCTGGGCGCGCAAGACAGGCCGGCGGCGTGGGACCCGAGCAAGAAGCCCGGCAACGGTTGGGACATGTGGGAGCGCATCGCCAAGCGCGACCCGAGCTTTGGCCACCCCGAGAAGTTCTGCTCAGACCCAGAGAAGACCAAGTGGATGAGCGCCACGGTAACCACCCTCGACGGCGAGATTCCGCCCTATATCGAGGCCATCTGCAAGCGCGACCCGTTTAGCGGCCATGTGGTGACCGGCGGCATCGTGACCTGCACCGATTCCAACTGGCTCATGAGCTGGACGCTCAACCGTCAGCAGCAGTTCCGAGACCAGCCCAAAAACCAGCTATGCGTGTGGGTGTATGGCCTGTTCCCCGACAAGCCCGGCAACTACGTGAAGAAGCCGATGCAGGAGTGCACGGGAGAGGAGATCTGCCAGGAGTGGCTGTGGCACATGGGCGTGCCCGAGGAGCGCATCGCCGAGCTCGCGCATGCGCACGCCAACACCGTACCCTGCATGATGCCCTACATCACGGCCTTCTTCATGCCGAGGGCAGCGGGCGACCGTCCCGACGTGGTGCCCGACGGCGCCGTGAACTTTGCCTTCCTCGGCCAGTTTGCCGAGACCCCGCGCGACACCATCTTCACCACGGAGTACTCGATGCGCACCGGCATGGAGGCTGTCTACACGCTCTGCGACGTCGACCGCGGCGTGCCCGAGGTGTGGGGCAGCGTCTTTGACGTGCGAAACCTGCTCATGAGCTCGGTTAAGCTCCGCGACGGCAAGCCGCTGACCAGCATGAAGCTCAACCTGCTGCAGCGCGAGGCGCTGAAGCTCGGCCTCAAGCAGATTGCCGGCACCGACATCGAGAAGCTCCTCAAGGAGTACGGCGTCCTCGGGTAGGCGCCGAGCATGGCCCGGGCAGCGCAGCGCCGCACGGCCGCGCCGCACCGCCGCCAGCGCAACGACGCGAGTCGCCAGCACCGCACAGCCGCACGGCCGCTCGCCAGCGCCGCACTGCCGCGGCGACGCAAGCCGCCAGCGCAACGCCCCGCGCAAGACAGAGCCCCCTTCAAAGCCGGACGAGCAGCACCCGCCGCTCGCCCGGCTTTTCCCTATCGCGGCAAACCCACTACCCGCCACGCATATCCGCAAACCATCTACCAGTAGGCATGCAAATCAGCTAGTAGCCCTTATGACAATCGGTAAGTAGAGCTTATGATAATCAGTAAGTAGAAGCTATGACAATCGACTAATAGACCCCATCTAGCTGCAGTTTTGCTGGAGGTATGCATCCACCCGCAGGCAACGGTACTATGGGAGGGATGAAACGACGGCAAAGGATGCATTGTGGCTGACACTGATACGCACGAGACGTTTGACCCCATGGCAAGTGGGTCTTTGGGCGAGCTGGTGCCCGACCTGTGGTTTGACCCGGAGGAGTGGCCCGACTACGAACCCGAGGCGCCCCTCGACGCCGAGGGCGCCCTCGAGCGCTACCTCGACTGGTGCGCCGGTCGCGGCATGGAGTTGTGGCCCCACCAGGAGGAGGCGCTGCTCGACCTTGCCGCCGGCAACCACGTCATCTTGGGCACGCCCACCGGCTCAGGCAAGTCAATGGTCGCCCTTGGCATGGCCTACCTTGCCATTTGCCAGCACAAGCGCGCCTACTACACCGCCCCCATCAAGGCGCTCGTCTCCGAGAAGTTCTTTGGCCTGGTGGAGGTGCTCGGCCGCGACAACGTGGGCATGATCACCGGCGACACGCACATCAACACGAGCGCCCCCGTGATTTGCTGCACGGAGGAGATTCTGGCCAACCAGGCCCTGCGTGAGGGCGCCGCCAGCGACGTTGCCGCCGTGGCCATGGACGAGTTTCACTTCTTTGGCGAGTCGGATCGCGGCTGGGCGTGGCAGGTGCCGCTGCTCACCCTTCCCAACACGCAGTTCTTGCTCATGAGCGCAACCCTTGGCGACACCTCGGCCATCGCCTCTGCCCTCGAGCGCCAAACGGGGCGTGCCGTGGACGAGGTGAAGGACGCCGAGCGTCCGGTTCCGCTTACCTACGAGTACGTGGAGACCTCGCTCGAGGCCACCGTGGAGCTCGCGCTGCGCGCCGGCGACGCACCCATCTACATCGTGCACTTTGCCCAAGACGCCGCGCTCAACACGGCGCAATCGCTCGCAAGCTACGGCGTTGCCACCAAGGAGCAGCGCGAGGCCGTCAAGGCGGCCTGCAAGGGTACGCGCTTCACCACGGCCTTTGGCAAGACCCTCCAGCGCCTGCTCGGCTGCGGCGTGGGCGTGCACCACGCCGGCATGCTGCCAAGGTACCGCCTGCTGGTGGAGAAGCTCGCCCAGCAGGGCCTTCTGCCCGTCATCTGCGGCACCGACACGCTGGGCGTGGGCATCAACGTGCCCATCCACACCGTGCTGCTCACCGCGCTCACCAAGTTTGACGGCCACCGCATGCGTCGCCTGCGCGCCCGAGAGTTTCACCAGATTGCCGGGCGCGCCGGCCGAAGCGGCTTTGACACCGAGGGCCGCGTTATTGCCGAGGCCCCCGAGCACGACATCGAGAATGCGAAGGCGCTGCTCAAGGCAGGTGGCGACCCCAAGAAGGAGCGCAAGATCAAGAAGAAGCGCCCGCCCGAGGGGTTTGTGAACTGGAACCGCGAGACCTTTGAGAAGCTTGAGGTGGCAGAGCCCGAGAAGCTGACGCCGCGCCTGCGCATCACCAACTCCATGGTGCTGGCCGAGGCCGAGCAGGGCGGCGACGCCCACGCCCGCGTGATGGGGCTCATCGACGACTCGCTCCAGACCGATTCCGAAAAGGCGCAGCTCGTAGCCCGTGCCGACGAGATCTTTGCCACCCTCATCGACGCTGGCGTGGTGGTGCGCGAGGAGCTGGGCGAGAACGCCGCCGGGGCCGGGGCCACCGGGGCCGAGACCGCCGACGCAAACGCCGACGCCGCCTCCCCCACCCTCGCCCTCGCCGCAAGCTCGCCCTTCGCGGCTCCCGCCACCTATTCGCTCACGGTTGACCTCCCCGACGACTTTGCCCTCGACCAGCCGCTCTCGCCCTTCCTGCTGGCCGCGCTCGAGCTGCTCGACGCCGAGAGCGACACCTACGACCTCGACCTCATCTCCATGGTGGAGGCCACGCTCGAGGATCCCTGGCAGGTGCTGCGCGCCCAGGAGCGCGAGGCAAAGGGGCGCGCCATCGCCGAGATGAAGGCCGAGGGGCTTGAGTTTGACGAGCGCATGGATAAGCTCGCCGATATCACCTACCCCAAGCCGCTCGAAGACGAGCTCAACGCCGCCTTCCTCAACTACTGCGAGCAGGTGCCTTGGGCGCGCGACTACTGCCTGCGTCCCAAGAGCGTGCTGCGCGACATGCTCGAGACGGCAGCGGACTTCAAGACCTACATCCAGCACTACAAGCTCGCTCGCTCCGAGGGCACGCTCCTACGCTATCTCTCAGACGCCTGGCGTGTGCTCGACCGCACGGTGCCGCTCGACAAGCGCACCGAGCACCTCGACGACATCGTTGCCTGGCTGGGATTTATTGTGCGCACCACCGACTCCAGCCTCGTGGACGCGTGGGAGGCCGCGGGCGAGCTGGGCGAGGAGGTGCCGAACGTGGCGCCCGAGGCCGTTGTGCGCGACCGCCACGGCGTGACCGTGCTCGCGCGCAACGCCCTGTGGCTGCGTGCGCGCCTGTTTGCCCGCGAGGAGCTGCCAAGCCTTGGCGCCCTCGACCAGCCCTGGGGCTTTGGCGAGCGACGCTGGAGAGGTGTGCTTGATGCGTTCTTTGAGGCGCACGATGAGCTTCTGCTCGACGGCGACGCCCGCTCGACGGCATACTTCTTGGTTGACGACAGCGCCGAGGCTGCCGAGCACACCTGGCACGTCACCCAGATCTTGCACGACGCGGACGGCGACAACGACTTCCGCATCGTGGCCGACCTCGACCTTGATGCAACGCAAGAGGAAGGCGAGGCCATCTTTAAGAACTACCGAGCCGGCTCCATCGAAGAGCTCTTGGAGGAGGACCGATGAACTACAACAAGGTTCAGTTTCGTATGTCTGCAGGCATCGCCTCGCAGCTGCCGCCCTTTGACCGCCCGGAGATTGCCTTTGTGGG
>Cebus_capucinus_imitator_PRJNA485217_SSR046__coassemble_1310_pt1 | contig 13023 bp, 5 predicted proteins | sample Cebus_capucinus_imitator_PRJNA485217_SSR046__metabat2_low_PE_008 | metagenome-assembled genome bin Cebus_capucinus_imitator_PRJNA485217_SSR046
GTGTTTGTGCTCTCGGGCATCGGCATCACCTTCGTGACGCGCCTCGCGCCCGACGCGGCCATGGGACAGGTGGTGTGGCTCTTGCTCTCGGTGGCCGCCATGGTGGGCACGCTCGCCGTGGTGCCCAACCTCGACCGGCTCTCCAACTACAAGTTCACCATTGGCATCGCCGGCGTGGTCTTGCTGCTTGTCCCCATGCTCATCGGCACCGAGATCTATGGCTCCAAGCTGTGGATCAAGGTGGGCAGCTTCTCCTTCCAGCCCGGCGAGCTTGCCAAGTTCCTCATCGTCTTGTTCCTCGCGGCCTACCTCTCCGAGAACCGCGAGCTGCTCTCGGCCTACTCGCGCAAGGTGGGACCCTTCACGCTCCCGCGCCTGCGCATGTGCCTGCCCATGCTCGCCATGTGGGGCGTGTGCCTGCTCGTGGTCATCTTCGAGCGAGACCTCGGCAGCGCGCTTCTGTTCTTCACGATGTTTGTGATCATGCTCTACGTGGCCACAGGTCGCGTGAGCTACGTCATCGTGAGCGTGGCCCTGCTCGCCATAGGCGGGCTCTTCTGCTACCAGCTGTTCTCTCACGTGCGCGTGCGCATCCAGATCTGGCTCGACCCGTTCAAGGATCCGTCCGGCTCGGGCCTGCAGATCGTGCAGTCGCTCTACTCCATCGCCGACGGCGGGCTTGTGGGCACGGGCGTGGGAAAGGGCATGCCCACCCTCATCCCCGTGGTCGAGTCCGACTTCATCTTCTCCGCCGTGGCCGAGGAGATGGGCCTTCTCGGCAGCAGCGCGGTGCTGCTGCTCTTTATGCTGCTGGCTATTCGCGGCTTTGCCACGGCGGCGCGCGCCAAGAGCGACATGAGCGCCTTTACCGCCGTTGGCCTCACGGCAGCCCTCTCGTTCCAGGCATTCCTCATCGTAGGCGGTGTCACCAAGCTGCTGCCGCTTACGGGCGTCACCCTGCCGTTCATGAGCCGCGGCGGCTCGAGCCTGCTCTCGAGCTTCATCATCGTGGGCCTGCTTCTGCGGGCCGGCGACGAGGGAACGGGGCGCGGCCAGCTCCCCGAGGGCATGGGTGTCACCCAGGCTGCCTCTCCGCTTGCCACGCCGGGTGCCTCGGGCGCGGGCGTGGTGGTGCAGGGCAAGCACGCGCGCGCGAGCTTTGGCTTGGGCACTGCCGAGGGCGGCATCTTGGGACGCGTGGCGCTGGGCAACCGCCTCACGGCACTCGTCTCGTTCTTCACGCTCATGTTTGCGCTGCTCATCGCCAACCTCACCTATATCCAGGTGATCAAGGCCGACTACTACCAGCAGCTGCCCAACAACAACCACACCATCGCCCGCAGCGCCTACGTGCAGCGCGGCGCCATCGTCACCGCAGACGGCGTGACGCTCGCCGAGTCGCTCAAGCAGGCCGACGGCACCTACGTGCGCACCTACCCGCAGGGCACGCTTGCCGCGCACACCGTGGGCTACCTCTCCACCCAGTACGGCGCCACCGGCGTTGAGGCCTCCATGAACGAGACGCTCACCGGACACGCCGACTACTCCAACTGGCAAAACGCGCTCTACTCGCTGGCTGGCATCGAGCAGCCGGGAGACTCCGTGGTGCTCACCATCGACTCGCGCATCCAAAAGGCCGCCGAGGACGCGCTCTCCGGGCGCAAGGGCGCCATCGTGGTGCTCGACCCGCAAACGGGCGCGGTGCTCGCCAAGGCCTCCTCGCCCACCTTCAACTACGGCGACATCTCGTCCATCATCGCCTCAGGCTCCAGTGAGGGCGAGCTCGTTGACCGCACCACGCAGGCGCTCTATACGCCCGGCTCCACCTTCAAGGTGGTGACGCTCGCGGCGGCGCTTGAGGCGGGCGTGGCCAACCTCGACAGCGCCATCGACGCGCCGGCTTCCATGGAGATCGGCGGCGCCGACGTCACCAACAACGACGGCGAGGACCTGGGCGCCACAGACCTGCGCCGCGCCTTCGCCGAGAGCGCCAACACCGCCTTTGGCCAGCTCGCCACCCAGGTTGGTGCCGAGCGCCTCGTGAAGATGGCCAACGCCTTTGGGTACGGCACCAAGCTCGGCCAGGACTTCTCCACGCTCTCCTCGCTCATGCCCAATCCCTCCGAGATGACGGAGTGGGAGACGGCGTGGGCAGGCGCCGGACAGCCCGTGGGCCAGCACGCGAGCCCCGCGGGCCCGCAGACCACCGTCATGCAGAACGCCGTGATCGCGGCGGCAATCGCAAACGGCGGCACCGTCCTCAACCCCTACGTGGTAGACCACGTGCTCTCCCCCGAGGGCGTCACCGTCTCCACCACCATGCCCAAGACGCTCGGGCAAGCCATCGGAGCCGACGTGGCCGCCTCGGTGAAGGAGGCCATGCTCGAGGTAGTGCAGAGCGGCTCGGGCAAAGCGGCGCAGGTGCGCGGCGCTCGCGTGGCTGGCAAAACCGGCACGGCCGAGGTGGGCGGCGGCGTCATCAACTCACTGTTCGTTGGCTTTGCGCCCTACGACAACCCCACGCTCGCCATCTCCATCTGCGTGGAGGGATCGAGCTCAGAAGACGTGAGCGGCCTTGCCTCAAGGCTCGCCGGCGAGGTGCTTTCCAAGTCGCTCAACGTACAGGCATCCGACTCGGACTCGTGATGGGCCACGCGCGCGCCAGACGGCGCATCGGCGCAAGCCGAACACGAGCCGGCAGCCCCTCACTTTCGCATGGTGCACACACTGCGCAAGCGGGGTATGAGAAGCCGGGTCAAGCGGGTATGTTGAATGGTACGTGCGCGTCGGCGCGCGAGTATGTGATAGGAGCTTAAGAATGGCAGATAGGACTCTCGGAGGACGCTACACCATTCAGGACAAGGTGGGCATTGGCGGCATGGCCACGGTATACCGTGGCCTCGACAACGTGCTGGGGCGCACGGTGGCAATCAAGACCATGCTGCCGCAGTATGCCGCAGACCCCTCGTTTGCCGCCCGCTTCAAGCAGGAGGCTCAGGCGGCGGCCGCGCTGCAAAGCCCCTACATCGTGGGCGTGTACGACTGGGGCCGCGACCAGGATACCTACTACATCGTCATGGAGTACCTCCGCGGCACCGACCTCAAGAGCGGCATCCGCAAGCACGGAGCGCTCGACTGCCGTAAGGTGGCGCAGATTGGCTCGCAGATCTGCCAGGCGCTCTCGGTGGCGCACAACCATGACATCATCCACCGCGACATCAAGCCGCAAAACATCATGGTGCAGCCCGACGGCAACATCAAGGTGATGGACTTTGGCATCGCGCGCGCCAAGAACAGCCACCTCACCCAGGACAACTCCGTGCTGGGCACGGCCCACTACGTCTCGCCCGAGCAGACCCAGGGCAAGGAGCTTGGCCCCACGAGCGACCTCTACTCCCTCGGCATCGTGATGTACGAGGCGGCCTGCGGCAAGGTCCCCTTTGACGGCGACGACGCCATCTCCGTGGCGCTCAAGCAGGTGAACGAGCAGCCCGTGCCGCCCAGCCAGGTCAACCCCAACGTTGACGCCACGCTTGAGGGCATCATCCTCAAGTGCATGCAGAAGAATCCCGCCGACCGCTTCCAGACGGCCGACGAGCTGCGCCGCGTGCTCAACGACTACCTCGCCGGTCGCATCGTGAACCTGGGCGAGGCCACCTCCCTTTTGGCCGCCGCGCCCACCGCGCAGATGGGTCGCGCCGCCGGCCGCACCCAGACCATAGCGCGCGCCGCAGTGACCCCGCCCGTGCAGACCACCGGCCGCATCTCCACGGTGGGAGCCTCCCAGCACGGCATGCCCCAGATGCCCGAGGAGAAGCCCACGAGCAAGGGCAAGGTTGTGGGCATCGTGCTTGCGGTTGTGGCCGTGATCGCCGCTGCCATCTTCGCCATCACCACCTTCACCTCAAGCCCCGACACGCAGGCAATCCCCAACCTCTCCGGCCTCACCGAGGCGCAGGCGCGCGCCAAGATTGCCGAGTACGACGACTACTTCACCTTGGGCGACGTGAAGAAGGACTACAGCGACACGGTTGAGGAGGGCAAGCTCATCAGCCAAGACCCGGCGCAGGGCGAGAACAAGCCCAAGGGCACGAAGATCAACCTCGTGATTTCCCAGGGCAAGAAGCCCGCAGAGGAGGTTGAGGTGCCCGACCTCAAGAACATGACGCCCGAGGAGGCCAACGCCGCGCTCGAGAAGCTCGGCCTCAAGGGGGCCACGGGCAACTCCCAGGAGAGCTCTGACGTGGAGAACGGGCACGTGGCCTCGCAGGAGCCCGCGGCCGGCGATAAGGCCAAGGAGGGCGACACGGTGACCTACCACCTCTCCTCGGGCGCCGGCAGCGTTGAGATGATCAGCGTGTACAAAATGAGCGAGAGCGACGCCAAGGAGGCGCTGGCGGCCATCGGCATCACCAACGTCATCACCTCCACGGCATCGAGCTACAACGAGAACGTGGCCAAGGGCTGTGTGAGCGCTCAGAGCGTCTCCGAGGGCACCAAGGTGAGCAAGGACACCCAGGTGACCCTCACCATTTCCCGTGGCCCCAGGCCCGCAAGCACGGGCGGCAACAGCGGATCGCCTGCTGAGGACGGCGGCAGCAACACGGGCAACAACGGCGGCAGTAACACCGGCGGCAATGCGAGCAACGGTGGTGGCTCTGCCAGCGGCGGCGCCGGCGGCGGCGATGGCAGCGGAAACACCGGCAACAACGGCTCCGACGAGTAACCCCGGCGCACAGACAACGCAATGGGCCGCGAGCACTCGATGCTCGCGGCCCATTTTTAGGTGCCGACAGCTTGTAGAAGAGGCTCCGAGAAGCGCGATCGCTATACCCGCCTCATCGAGGACTCGACCAAGAGCGGGCGGCGAACCAAGGTGCCCATGCTCTCCGCCGCGCAATGGTCGCCACTCAAGAGCGACGAGGTCCGCGTCCGCCCCCGCCTACGAAGGAGCCGTCACCTACGCTAGGAAACGCGACAAGGAGCTCTCGCTCAACGAGGCGGCAAGGCTTAGGATGGATTTGAAGGCTACCGAGAAAAGGCGCGACACGGTCGCGGGGAAGATAAGGAGCATCTGCAATGGCTGATGAGATCGAGAAGATGGACCTGGAGTCCAGAGACCTCGTGGCCGAGCGCATCGAGGAAATGAGAAAGCTGTTCCCGGAAGTCTTCTCCGAGGGCGGCATCGACTTCGAGAAGCTGCGACTGGAGCTGGGCGGCGAGGTGGAGGACGGCGACGAGCGCTACGCCTTTACCTGGCCAGGCAAGAAGAACGCCATCCGCCAGAGCCAGACCCCCAGTACCGCAACGCTTCGCCCCGCGCCCGAGGAGAGCGTGAACTGGGACACCACCCAGAACCTCTACATCGAGGGCGACAACCTCGAGGTGCTCAAGCTTCTGCAGCGTGCCTACTGCGGCAAAGTGAAGATGATCTACATCGACCCGCCTTACAACACGGGGCACGATTTTGTGTACAAGGACTCATTCGGCAATTCGATCGCAAACTATAGGGAGCAGACCGGTACTACTGCTCAGAGTAACCCAGACACCAGCGGCAGATATCATGCCGACTGGTGTTCGATGATGTATCCAAGGCTTCGTCTGGCTCGAGAACTGCTGAGCGACGATGGGGCCATCTTCATCAGCATTGACGACAACGAGGTCGTAAACCTTCGTAAAATATGCAATGAGGTATTTGGAGAGACTAACTTCAAAAGTGATATATCTTGGCAAAAGCGATATACAAGAAGTAATAATACTGTTGACTTTACGACGATGGTGGAACACGTCATTGTTTATGCAAAGTCCTCCGCTTTCGAAGTGAACCTCCTTCCGCGAACTGAAGAAAGCGATAGTGGCTATTCCAATCCAGATAATGACCCCCGTGGACCTTGGATCACTTCTTCATACGTTAACCCAGCAAAGAAGGATCAGCGTCCTAATCTTGTTTACGCGATTACAGCGCCTGACGGCCGCACAGTTGAGCATCCGACGAACGCATGGAAGGTTTCTAAAGAAGAACATGAACTAAATGCTGCTGAGGCTCGTCTCTGGTGGGGATTAGATGGTAGCGCTACCTATCCAAGAAAGAAGATTTATCTGTCGGAGGCAAGGGGCATGACTCCCGTCAACCTCTGGAAGCAAGAGTATGCAGGCAATACCGATATGGGCGGTAACGAGGTAAAGGAACTCCTCGGAACGAAGTATTTCGATTTCCCCAAGCCCACCTTGTTTATGAAGCGCGTTCTTGAGCATGCTTCCAAACCTGGCTGCGTTGTAGTCGATTTCTTTTCCGGTTCAGCATCCACTGCGGATGCCGTCATGCAGCTCAATGCCGAGGATGGTGGGGAAAGGAAGTTTCTACTTGTTCAGCTTCCCGAAGAGTGTCGCGAAGACTCTGACGCTAAGAAGGATGGCTATAGCACTATCTGTGACATAGCACTTGCTCGCCTTAAAGCTGCTGGCAAGAAGATTGCTGCAGAGGTGGACGAGGCAAACCGCCAACTCCACCTTGGCGAGGAGCCCAAGAAGGTTCCCGACATCGGCTTCCGCGTGCTCAAGCTGGACGAATCCGGCATCGAGACGCCGCGCCCCGGCGAGCTTCTTCTCAACCGTGTGAAGGATGGCCGCTCGGAGGCGGACATCATCTTCGAGATGATGCTCAAGTGGGGCCTTGAGCTCACCAATCCCATCGAGCAGGTAGATGTGGGCGGCTATCCCTGCTACTCCGTGGCAGGCGACGCCCTCATCTGCTGCATGAGGCCCGGCCTTACCGTGGGGGCTATCGAGGCCATCGCGGAGCTTGAGCCTGACCGAGTCTTCATGCTCGACTCCATCCTCGATGACACGCTCAAGCTCAACGCCCTTCAAATCTTCAAGAGGGTCGAGGAGCGCACGCAGAAGAAGATCGACCTGAGGACCGTGTAGGCGTGTCCGCACAGGTCAAGCAACTAGGGCTGGCTCTTGGACGGAGACAAGATGGACAGTGACAACGAGCGCGATCACATGGGCAGGCAGCGAGAAGGGGCGCTAATCCCAAGCACCCCGTGTTTGGCATCCCTTGACGAGGCGTATCCTCGCTTCATCTCCCAGCTTAAGGGAGAGATTCGCGGCGTTCGCATCCATGCCGCGCTTCAAGCGAACAGCACCCTCCTCCAGTTGTACTGGACCATCGGGAGCCGTATCGTGCAAATGCAGACGGAAGAGGGCTGGGGCGCCAAGGTCATAGACCGGATCTCCCACGACCTTTCGGAAGCGTTTCCCGATATGAAAGGATTCTCGTCAACAAATATCAAGTACATGCGCCGATTTGCGGCGGCGTGGCCGCGCAAGCAAATCGGTCAGCACCCTGTTGACCAATTGCCCTGGGGCAGCAACATCGTACTCATCACCAAGCTCGAGACCATGGAGGAGCGGCTGTGGTACGCGAGCAAGGCGGTAGAGGGCGGATGGAGCAGAAACACCCTGAGGGGACAGATCGACTCGCGACTCATCGAGCGCGCAGGCAATGCCAAGACCAACTTCGGCGAGACGCTCCTGCCGGCAGAGGCGAGCTCTGCCATGCAAGTCCTCAAGGACCCCTACTACTTCGATTTTCTCGGCACAGACATCCCGCGACGCGAGCTGGAGGTCGAGCGTAAGCTCACTGAGCACATGCAGGAGTTCCTCCTGGAGCTCGGACGCGGTTTCGCCTTCGTGGGCCGTCAGGTGCCTTTGGAGATCGGCGATACCACCTATCGGCTCGACATGCTCTTCTACCACCTGAAGCTTCGCTGTTACGTCGTGATCGAGCTGAAGGCCTGCGAGTTTGAGCCCGGGTTCGTGGGACAGCTCAATATGTATCGGAATGCGGTCGACGACCTGCTGCGGACCGAACACGACAAGTCCACGATTGGCCTTCTCCTCGTGCAAGGGAAGAACGACCTCGTCGTGAAGTATGCGCTCAGCGGAGTCAAGGGGCCGATTGGCGTGGCGAGCTGGCTGGCCGAAGCCCAGTCCGAGCTCCCCGCAGACCTTTCCGCGGACCTTCCATCGGTAGCGGAGATTGAACGAGAGATAGAGGCGAACGGAGTGAACAGCTGATGGCCCGACTAGAATTTAAGTACTCGGCCAGCCAGCCGCACCAGACCGAAGCCATAGACGCGGTGTGCAACCTGTTCCGAGGTCAGGAGTTCCTGTCCTCGGACTTTGCTGCCGCGTATGGAAGGAGCGGCTCTTTCGAAGAGGGCAAAGTCGTGAGCATCGGGCACGCCAACGGCATCAGCATCTCGCCCACACAGCTCGTCGAGAACCTCCACGCCGTGCAGGAGGGCAACGGCATCGCCCCTTCCTCCGACGCCACGGACGGACGCCTGCGTGACTTCACCATCGAGATGGAGACCGGCACCGGCAAGACCTACGTCTACATCCGCACCATCTATGAGCTCAACCGCCGCTACGGTCTCACCAAGTTCGTCGTCGTGGTGCCAAGCGTCGCTGTGCGCGAGGGTGTCAAGAAGAGCTTCGAGAGCACGAAGGCCCACTTCGAGGCGCTCTACGACCGCACGCCGCTCAAAGCCTTCGTCTACGACTCGGGTGACATGGACTCGGTGGGCAGCTTCGCACTCTCCAGCTCCATCCAGGTGATGATCATCAACATCGGTGCCTTCAACAAGGAGCTCGACCGCGACGAGAAGAGGGGCGTCACCAACATCTTCCACCGCCCAAGCGAGAAGCTCGTGGGCGGCAACAGCCCGGCCGAGCTCGTGAGCAGCTGCAACCCCATCGTCATCATCGACGAGCCCCAGAGCGTGGACAACACTGCCAAGGCCAAAAAGGCCATCCGCAGCCTAAACCCGCTGTTCGTGCTGCGCTACTCGGCAACCCACCGGCAGGTGCTCAACCGCGTGTACCGCCTAGGTCCCGTGGAGGCGTTCCAGCGCAACCTCGTCAAGGGTATCGTGGTGGATTCGGTCGCGAGCGAGGAGGACATGAACGGCGCCTTCGTGCGCTTGGACGCCGCCAAGCACGATGCCAGCGGCTACACCGCCAAGCTCACCATCGACGTGAGACAAACGGGTGGCGGCCAGAAGCGCAAGCCTGTGACGGTGCACACGGGTGCGGACCTGTACCAGAAGTCCAAGGAGAATCCCGACTACGAGGCCGGCTGGATTGTGAGCAACATCGGGGCCGAACCGGGCAGCGAGTTCGTGGAGTTCCAGAACGGCACCTACATGGAGCTCGGCGAGGTCATCGGTGACGCAGCAAGGGCGGCCGTCAAACGCGCCCAGATCGCCCAGACTATCGAGGATCACCTCGACCGCCAGTTGAGGCTCTACCCGCTGGGCATCAAGGTGCTCTCGCTCTTCTTCATCGACAAGGTGGAGAAGTACCGCCTCTACGAACCCGAGGTGCACAACGGCGAGTATGCCGAGGCCTTCGAAGAGGAGTACCGCCGTATCGCGGGCAGCGACAAGTGGCGTCGGCGCTACGAGCGCGCGGGCGTCCCGCTGCCGCTCGACCCCGCACCACTGCACGAAGGCTACTTCGCGCGCGACGGCAAGGGCAAGTTCAAGGACACCAGGGAGGGTGCGAGCACTGCTGCGGACACCAGCGCCTTCGAGACCATCATGCAGTCCAGAGAGGACCTGGTAAGCTTCCCTGCCGCGGGAGACACACCCGAGCAGCGCGCCCGCAAGCAGGTTCAGTTCATCTGGAGCCACTCCGCGCTCAAGGAGGGATGGGACAACCCTAACGTGTTCCAGATCTGCACGCTCGTGGAGACCTCGGACACCCTCACCAAGCGCCAGAAGATTGGGCGCGGCCTGCGCCTTCCGGTGAACCAGGAGGGTGAGCGCTGCTTGGATCCCGACGTCAACCTGCTCACGGTCATCTCAAACGAGAGCTACCGCGAGTTCGCCGACGGGTTGCAGCGCGAGTTCGAGACCGACGGCTGCAGGTTCGGTGTGCTCGCGCCCGAGAGCTTCACCAACCTAGTACTGAGGACCCCGGAGGGAGCCGAGGAGAAAGCGGGTTTCGCGACCTCGAAGGCCATCTACGACACGCTCGCCTCCGCCGGCCTCATCGGAGACAAGGGGACCATAAAGCCCGAGCTCAAGCAGGCCGCCGAGGCAGAGACCGTGCCCCTGCCCGCCGAGATCTCCGAGGTCGAGGGAGTCCAAGAGCAGGTGGCAAGCATCGTGCTGCGCCGCTCCGAGAAGCTCCAGATTCGCGACAAGAAAAAGGAGGTCACAGTCAAGCTGGAGAAGGACGTCACGCTCGACCCGGCATTCCAGCAGCTCTGGGAGCGCATCCGCCAGACCACGCGTTTCGAGATGGACATCGACACCGATGAGCTCGCTGAGAGGGCCATCGAGGGCGTCTCCCGCATGCCACGGGTCAAACCCATCGTGGTCATGAGCTCTAAGGCTGGCCTCAACGTGGGCGATGCCGGCATCTCAGCTGACGGGGCGAGTATCTCGAACGCCGTCGTCGCCACTGGCGCGGTGCGCGCCTACGATCTTCCCGACCCTCTCGCGGAGCTTCAAGACAGCGTGGGGCTCACCCGCGCTACCTGCAAACGCATCCTTGAGGGCTGCGGCAGGATGGACGAGTTCGCCGTGGATCCCATGACATTCCTCTCCCAGGTACGTGCCAAGATTGAGATTGCTAAGAACGAGGTCGTGACCAAGGGCATCAAGTACACAAGGCTCCCCGAGAGCGACTGGTACACCATGGACATTCTGGCCGTGAGCGACCTGCGCGCTTATCTGGACCAGAACGCCTGGGAGCCCTCGCACCACAAGAGCCTCTACAACTATGTCGTCTACGACTCCTCGACGGTGGAACGCCCCTATGCCATGGCACTCGACCGCTCCGAGATGGTGAAGGTGTTCGCTAAGCTACCAAGCAAGTTCAAGATCGACACGCCGCTCGGAGGCTATAACCCTGACTGGGCCTACGTGGAGGAGCTCGACGGTCGCGAGCGCGTGTACTTCGTCATGGAAACCAAAGGCAAGGCTCGTGGCGAGAATCGCCTGACAGAGGAGGCCAAGATCGACTGCGCCGAGAAGCACTTCCGAGCTCTGGGTTTAGGCCCCGACCTCGTCTACGATGTGGAGACCAAGTACCACTACGACTTTTAGGGGGCGAGTGAGGCTGCCCGAGGTTTATATCCTTGGGTAGCTTCGTTACGCTCGCTCGATAACGCACGAATGGGTTTTGCGCTTTGGGTCATACGCGATGCCGCACAGCACCACTTCGCCACCAGAAGCGAGGCCCTCTATTCCTCGCTCGTACCCTCGCTCTCGAATCTGAGCGAGAGCCTCCTCGGCTGTGGCGCCATACTTGAGCTCAACGACAATGCCCGGATTACCCGGCCTGCTTGCCAAGGGCACCAACACCATGTCGGCAAAGCCCTTGCCAGCCGGGAGCTCACGAACCACTCGCCATCGGCGTATGGCAGAAAAGAAGGCAAGGCGCAACGTGCAAGCGAGCGAATTCTCGTCGTTGTACGCAATGATTGAGCTCGCATCCTCATGCGCGCGCTGCACTCCTTCCGCCACCTCCATGGCATTGCCGGCAACCAGCGCATCCAGCAGCCTCTCAGACGCCGTGATAGAACGCGCTACCTCGTCCCAACCGCCATCTCTAACCGAGTTGGCAAACTCCCCCATCACCTCACGATTGGGAACATACGCCTCGCCCGAAAGAGCATCGTAGGTAAGATATCCCAGGTGCACCAAGAGCGTCAGGACGTCATCGGCTGAGTTGAGCGTCGTCATGTCGTTGGCGTAGGTACCCGTATTCACCTCAACGTACCCACCAGCAAGCAGCCTCACTACCTTGTCATGAAGCCCATCCAAATCAAGATCGACATAGCGCTTGAGGGCACTGAAGGTCTCGGTCTCGTTCCAATAGCTCGCAAAGCGGCCAACCTCCATGGAGCGCACCACCGAGCGCGGGTTGTATGCCTCGTGGCAGCTGTCCTTAACGCCGATGAGCCGATAACCGTCGTACCATGCCTTGCAGTCGCCCAGGTCGCAGCCCCACGTATGGCACAGCTCTGCCACCTCGTGCTCGGTAAAGCCCATATAAGGCGCCATCTCGTCTGCATTGAGCATGCTGAACTCGCTAAACATGTTGAGCGCCGAGTGCGTTCCGTATTTTTTGATGGGCAAGATGCCCGTCATGTAGCACAGGGCAACGTAGGACTTGACCTTGAGCCAGGTACGGAGGAAATCAAGGTAGCGTTCCTGCGCCTCATGGTTTCCCTGCATCTCTCGCATCACGCAGTCCCACTCGTCAATCACGATGACGAATTGACGGCCAGTCTGAGCGTAGAGATCGGCCATCATGAAGGGCAGGGCATCGTCTGAGACGGCCTCAAACCCCCGATACTCACGGGAAAACTCGCGGGCAAGCGTTGTCGTTACCCTTCTTATGACCTCGTCAACATCATGGCATGAGCTCAAAAAATCCTGCATGTTGAGACGAATGACGTCAAAGCGGTTTCTGCTCTCCTCAAACTCCGAGGCGGCCGCACACACCATGCCCCTAAACTCCGCCGCGCCATCAACCGTTCGGTCATAGTAGGCAGCCACCATATGCGCCGCCATGGATTTGCCAAACCGGCGCGGCCGGCTCACGCACACGTACTTCTGAGAGGTAGCAACCACCATGTTGAGGTAGGAGAACATGCCACTCTTATCCACGTAAATACGCGACCTGCGCGCCTCGCGCAGCATGTCTGCGCCCGGATTAAGGTAGATTCCCATGGCTCTCCCCTCTCTGACACACCATAAGCTCGCACCCGGATGCATCCCGCGCGGCGATGCGGTGATAGCAAAACAGGCCGGAGGTGATGCCACCTCCGGCCTGCGTAAATTCTGGTGCCCCCGGGCCGATTCGAACGGCCGACACCCGCTTTAGGAGAGCGGTGCTCTATCCCCTGAGCTACGAAGGCAGTATCAGGCACCCGTAAGTGCAGCTACCTATTCTAGCGATACCCTCGCCCAAGGTCAAAGCCGCGATGGCTACTTGCCG
>Cebus_capucinus_imitator_PRJNA485217_SSR046__coassemble_1403_pt1 | contig 11658 bp, 8 predicted proteins | sample Cebus_capucinus_imitator_PRJNA485217_SSR046__metabat2_low_PE_008 | metagenome-assembled genome bin Cebus_capucinus_imitator_PRJNA485217_SSR046
CTGCACGCCGCCGCAGGCACCCAACGCCGGCGCTCCCGTGCCTAAAGCTCCCCGGCCGCCACCCACGCACCGTCCCAGGCACCCAGCACGTGGCGGGCATCGAAGCGCGCGAGCTCCTCGCCCGCAAGCTCGTGCGTCCACTCGGGCCAGGCCGCGCACTCGGCACCCGGGCCCACAAGAGCGGCGCCACCATAGCTCGCGCACGCACGCGCGTTGTCCTTGCCCCAATCGTGCCAGCCCTCAGGCTTGACGTGGACGACAGCAGGCTCTGCCACCTTGCCGCCCGGCTTGACGCCGGCAGCGGCATCGATGCGGGCAAGCTCGTCCAGGGCCTCCCGAATGGTCGCGCATGCCGCCGTGCCATCCTGGGCCACAACAACCTCAAGGGCCATACACACACCTTTCTCCACGCGCCGCAGGCAGGGCCCGGGGCGCCTCCACACTCGCAAACGCAACGACCCGGCCGCGAGGCCAAGCCTCGCAACCGGGTCACATGGGCGCTCGGCGGTGCCTCGGAGGCTGCCGGCGAAGGCGCGCTACAGCGTCACGCCATCTTTCCAGATGCTGATCTCTCGACAGCCACGGCGCTCGGAGCTCGTCTCTTTGCCGCTCGCGCAGGCAAGCACGAGCTGCCACAGATCTGCGGCCGCCTCGTCAAGCGTGCGCGTGCCGTCTGCCACCACGCCCGCGTTGAAGTCCATCCACCCGGGCTTGCGCTCGCAAAGCTGGGTGTTGGTGAACACCTTGAGCGTAGGCGCCGGCGCGCCAAAGGGCGTGCCGCGGCCGGTGGAGAACAGGATGACGTGGCAGCCGGCTGCCGTGAGGGCCGTCGTTGACACCATGTCGTTGCCCGGGGCGCACAGCAGGCTCAAGCCGTGCCTGCGCACCGAGTCGCCGTAGGGCAGCACGTCCACGATGGGCGCGGAGCCACCCTTCTGCACGCAGCCGCAGCTCTTGTCCTCGAGCGTGGTGATGCCGCCGTCCTTGTTGCCGGGGCTCGGGTTTTCGTAGACCACCTCTCCGTGGCTCAAGAAGTAGTCCTTGAAGCCGTTGAGCATGCCGGCCGCCGCCTCAAACACCTCAGGCGTCTCACAGCGGTCGAGCAGGAAGCTCTCGGCACCAAACATCTCGGGCACCTCGGTGAGCACCGTGGTGGCGCCACGCGAGACGGCCAGGTCGCTCACGCGGCCGATGGTGGGGTTGGCGGTGATGCCCGAGAGGCCGTCGGAGCCGCCGCACTTCATGCCCACCACAAGCTCGCTCGCGCTGATGGGCTCGCGCTCGCTCTCGCAGGCAAGACCGATGAGCTCGTCGATGATGGCGCGGCCGGCCTCTTGCTCGTCCACCACGTCCTGGCAGGTGAGGAAGCGCACGCGCTCGTGGTCGTACTCACCCAGCTCGTCGAGCACCTGCTGGTGGGTGCAGTTCTCGCAGCCCAGTGAGAGGAACAGCACGCCCGCGGCGTTGGGATGACGCGAGAGGGCCACGAGGAGCTTGCGCGTCTGCGCGTGGTCGGCTCCCGTCTGCGAGCAGCCAAAGGGATGCGGGAAGTAGCGCACGCCGTCAACGCTGCCGCGCACCAGATCTGCCGTGTGCTCCACGAGCGCGCGGGCCACCTCGTTCACGCAGCCCACCGTGGGGATGACCCAGATCTCGTTGCGCGTGGCGGCGCGGCCGTCGGCGCGACGGAACCCCATGAAAGTCTCGGCCTGCTGCGCGGCAAGCTCGGCAGGGCCTCCCGCCGGCGGGTTGTAGGTGTAGGCAACCTCGCCGGAGAGGTTCGTCTTGACGTTGTGGGTGTGCAGCCAGCGGCCCACCTCGACGTCCGAGGTGACATGGCCAATCGGCAGGCCGTACTTGATGACGTCCGCACCCTCGGCAAGGGTGCGCACACTCATCTTGTGACCCTGCGGGATGTCCTCGGCAGCCGTCACGGCACCAATCCCGTCGGGCACCTCAAGCACCTCGCCGGCAGCGATCGGGCGCAGGGCCACAATCACGTTGTCGGCGGGGCTGATGTGTACAAAGGAGTTCATGCAGGCACTCCCCTACAGGCAGGCGGCAAAGGCGGCGCTCACGCCCTGCTCGCGAATGGTGGCAAGCGCGGCGGCAACGCCCTGCTCAAGACCGGCGACCTCGGTGAGGTCCTGGCCCCACATCTGGGTGTCGGTGAGCACGGCGTGCACGAGGCTGGCGGCGGCGTCGGCGTGGTGGGCGGCGTAGAAGTCGAGCACATAGGCATCGTCGGCGGCAACGTAGGCGCAGCCGTCGGCGCGGCGCAGGTGCAGACCGTCGGCCTCGCGAGCCTCAAAGCCCGTGGTGTAGAAGGCGATCAGCGCAGCCAGGCTCGTGGTGAGGCAGCCCGGCAGGGTGCCTTTGGCCTCAACGTAGTCGAGCAGGGTCGGCAGGTCGCGGGCACGCCACTTGGCCGTGGAGTTGAGGCAGATGGAAAGCAGCTGGTGGTCGATGAAGGGGTTGTCGAAGCGACCCTCGACGGCGGCGGCAAAGGCCTTGCAGTCCTCGACGTCCAGGTCGGCGGCAAGCGTGGGGATAACCTCGTTTGCCAGCAGCTTGTTCATGAAGCCCGAGACGACCTCGTCATGCATGCAGTCGCGCACGATGTCAAAGCCCGCGAGCCAGGCGCCCGGGACGAAGCCGGTGTGCGAGCCGTTGAGGATGCGCACCTTGCGCTTCTTGTACGGGGTGGCATCAGGCGTCACGAACACGCCCGGCAGGCCAGCGGCCACAAACGGCAGCTTCTCGGCCAGGGCCTCGTCGCCCTGGATGCCCCACATCTGGAAGGGCTCGCGCACGGCGAGGAACGGGTCGGCATAGCCGAGCTTGGCCTCAACCTCGGCAACCTCCTTGGGGTCGCGGATGCGGCCGGGCACGATGGTGTCGACGAGCGTGGTGCAGAAGGTGCACTCGTCCTCGAGCCAGCCCACAAACTCGCTCTCCCAGCCCCAGTCGGCCACATACTGCTTCACGATGCGCAGCAACTCGGCACCGTTGTGGTCGATGAGCTCGCACGAGAGGATGATGACGCCCGGCTTGCCAGCAAGCCAGCGGGCGTGCAGCACCTGGGCGAGCTTGGCAGGGAACGACGCGGGCGGCTCGTCTGTGGCCTTGCACTCCGGGTCGTAGGCAATGCCGGCCTCGGTGGTGTTGGAGACGATGAACTCAAGGTCATCGGAGGTGGCAACCTCCATGATCTTGGCGTAGTCGCCCTCGCGGTAGGGGTTGAGGCAGCGGCTGCAGCTCGAGATCACGCGCGCCTCGTCCACGACCTCGCCGTTCTCGCGGCCACGCACGAGCACGGTATACAGGCCATCCTGCGCGTTGAGGCCGTCGGCAAAGCCGTAGGCGCCGGCGATGGGCTGCACGAGCACGATCTTGCCCGTCCAGCCACACTTCTCGGCAGCCATGTCAAAGTAGCGGTCAACAAAGGCGCGCAGGAAGTTGCCCTCGCCAAACTGCAGCACCTTCTCCGGCGCGTCCTTGCCCTGAAGGAAGCCGTCAAAGCCGTTGTTCTCGAGCGTCTTGTAGCTCAGGGTGTCCATAGCATGTTCCTTATCAGTCTTGAGGGTGACCTTATGCAAGCTCGAGTGGCATGTTGAAGTAGCGCACCGCGTTGTTGTAGGAGATGTCGCGCACGATCTTGCCGAGCAGGTCAAAGTCTGCGGGGTACTTGCCCGCCTCGACCCACTCGCCGATGAGGCCGCACAGCACGCGGCGGAAGTACTCGTGACGCGGGTAGCTCAGGAAGGAACGCGAGTCGGTAAGCATGCCCACGAAGGTGCCAAGCACGCCCTCGTTGGCCAGCGCCGTGAGCTGCTCGCGCATGCCCACCTCGCTGTCGTTGAACCACCAGGCGGAGCCGTTCTGGATCTTGCCGGCAATGGGGGCCTCCTGGAAGCAGCCCATCACCGTGTCGATCATGACGTTGTCCACCGGGTTCAGGCTATAGAGGATGGTCTTGGGCAGGCCGCTCTTCTCCTGAATGGAGTTGAGGAAATCGGCCAGCTGGTCGGCCGGGGTGTAGTTGGAAACGCAGTCGTAACCGGTGTCGGGGCCGAGCTTGGCGAACATCGCGCGGTTGTTGTCGCGCTTGCAGCCAAAGTGCAGCTGCATGGCCCAGTCGAGACGCACGTACTCGGCGGCAACGAACTGCATGAAGGCCGTCTTGTACTGCAGCACCTCGTGCTCGGTGGGAACCTTGCCGGCAAGGCCCTTCTTGAAGATGGCCTCGATCTCGGCCTCGGTGGCCGGCTCGTACATCACGTAGTCAAGCGCGTGGTCGGAGGCAACGCAGCCCAGCTCGGCGGCAACGTCATAGCGCTTGGAGATGGCGGCCTTGAAGTCTGCGAAGGTCTTGATAGGCGTGCCGGAGACCTTGGCGAGCTTCTTCACGTAGGAGGCAAACTCGGGGCCACGCTCAACGCGCAGGGCGGCGTCCGGGCGCATGGCCGGGACAACCTTCACGTCAAAGGAATCGTCGGCAGCGATCTTCTTGTGCCACTCGAAGGAATCCGCCGGGTCATCGGTGGTGCAGACCATGCGCACGCCGGAGTTGACGATGAGGTTGCGGGCGCTCATGGACGGCTCGGCGAGCTTGGCGTTGGCGAGGTCCCACACCTTTTGGGCGGTCTTGCCACTGAGCACGCCCTCGTAGCCAAAGTAGCGCTTGAGCTCGAGGTGACTCCACTCAAAGACGGGGTTGCCCACGCAGCGCTCGAGGGTCTCGGCCCACTTCTGGAACTTCTCGCGCGGATCGGCGTCGCCGGTGATGTAGCGCTCGTCAACGCCGTTGGCGCGCATGAGGCGCCACTTGTAGTGGTCGCCGCCCAGCCACACCTCGGTGATGGTGCTGAAGCGCTTGTCCTCCCAGATCTCCTGGGGGTTGAGGTGGCAGTGGTAGTCGACGATGGGCGTACCGTGCGCGTACTCGTGGAAGAGCCTCTGGCCCGTCTCTGTGCTCAGCAGGAAATCCTTGTCGTCCATGAACTGCTTCATTGCGCTTCCTCTCACGCCTCGCACTGCCGAATTGCCGTGCAATCTTGAAACCGTTTCCATCTACTCAGGACGTTTTGCAAGGCAATCCGCCCGTGAATCAGCCTCTATAGTGCACGCCCCACCCTCCCGCATGCAAGATTTCTTCCAACTAAATGCATGTAGAGGTGTTTGTCTAAAACGCTGCTTACCTCGCAGATTAGAAGTCTCGTCGTGGAGAAAATCTTTTAGGTTTCGGTAAATGGCACATGGTACCGTTTTCATCGGTAGCGCTTTTGACAGCATCTTCATAGATAATTTGGTATCGTTTCCATTGCTTATCTTGCCAGAGAGTTGAGCACGGGCCCGCCCAGAGATGCCTTGGGCGAGCCAAACGTCCGAGGAGCGTACATGGCAGCGAAGAAGACCACCATCACAGACATCGCCACCGCGGCGGGCGTGTCCAAGACCACCGTCTCGCGCTACATCAACGGCAAGTACGACCTTCTGTCTGAGAGTGCCCGCACGCGCGTGGAGAAGGCCATCCAGCTTGCCAACTACCGCCCAAGCGCCGTGGCGCGCAGCCTCAAGACCCAGCGCTCCTACCTTGTGGGCGTCATCGTCGCCAACATCACCACGCCGTTTGCCACCTCGCTGCTCAACGGCATCAGCCAGGGCTTACGCGAGGGCAACTACGTGCCGATGTTCGCCGACGCGGCAGACTCCCCCGAGACCGAGCGCACGCTCATCGAGTCGCTCGTGAGCCACCAGGTTGACGGGCTCATCGTCAACACCACCTGCGCCGAGAACACCGAGCTCATCAACCTCGCAAACTCGGGCACGCCCGTGGTGCTGTGCGACCGCTACGTCAACGACTACCGCTTTGACATCGCCGTGTGCGACTACCGCAAGCCCACCCAGCAGCTCATGGAGCACCTCCGGGAGCAGGGCTTTGCGCGCGCCGTCCTGTTTACCCAAGAGTGGCACGACAACTCTCCGCGCGCCACGCGCTACGAGGCCTTCTGCAAGGCGGACCGCTCGCTGTTTGAGGCAGACGACCCCGATCTTGATGTGTACCTCGTTGACCCCTGGCACCCCGAGACCACCCTCGACGCCTGCCGTCGCATGGTCGCCGAGTCGCCGACGGGCAAGCCCATCGCCGTCTACGCCACCAACACCGTCACGCTCATCTCCGCCTACAACGCCTTGCGCGAGCTGGGCATTGGCTCACATGAGGGCAGCGAGCCCTATGTGGGGCTCTGCGGGCCGGACGACTGGGGCTGGGCGCACCGCATGGGCTGGGACTGGCCGTCGAGCCTGTGCAACGGGGTCACCACCTTTGCCACCAACCCCTATGAGATGGGCTATGAGTCTGCCAAGCTCATGCTCGAGCGCATCGCCAACCCCACAGGCAAGAAGCAGGCGCGCCTCATCCCCACCCAACTCATGGTTCGCGCCTCCACGCAGCTGCGTTAGGAACCGGCGCATGCAGGCGGCGGCACACGGGTAAAATGAGTGCTCAAACGATTCGAGGAGCAGGATATGATCCGGAACCCGCTGAGCAAGAAGTCAGAGGTCACCACCAGCATGGGCAAGCGCGCCGCAGCCGGCTCGCGCACGGGCGCAAGCGATGCGCGCCGGGAGCGCGAGGGCGCGGCAGGCAGTAGTGCCGAGCGTCGCGCACGCGAGGGCGCGGCGGGTGCCACTCGCGCCGAGCGCGCCTCGGGCGCGCCCCATGCAAACGAGTTCCCAGACATGCCGGACGAGCGAGGCGCCGCGCCCGCCGGCGAACGTGCCTCCCTGCGCGAGCGCCACGCCGAGGGCACGCGCGGTGCCCGCCGCGCGCGCAAGCCCCGCCGCCCGCGCAGGCCGAGCCGCCTCGCCCTGCTCGTGAGCGCCTGGTGGGATCGCCTCATCGGAGCCGTATACTCCGGCTCGCTCTCGAGCCAAACCGAGCAGTACGCCGCCCACAACACCACGCGCGACTACATCTGGAACTCCGTGGGACTCGGGGCCTGGGGCGTGGTGTTCCCCATTCTCTCCATCGTCACCACGCAGCTGCTCGGCACCGAGGCGGGCGGCCGCTTCTCCATGGCCTTTGTCACCGGCACGCTGCTGCTGTTCATCGCCAACTACGGCGTGCGCACCTTCCAGGTATCCGACATCGAGGAGCGCTACTCGTTTGCCGACTACCAGGCAAACCGCATCATCACCTGCATCATCATGCTGTTCTGCGGCCTGCTGTATTGCCAGTTCAGGGGGTATGACCCGCAGATGTTCACGCTCTGCATGGGCATGTTCGTCTACCGCGCCATCGACGGGCTCGCAGACGTGTACGAGGGGCGTCTGCAGCAGATGGACAAGCTCTACCTCGCCGGCGTGTCGCAGGCGCTGCGCTCGGGCGCGGTGATTGTTGCCTACAGCGTCGTCGTGTTTGTGTTCCGCAACCTGGGCATGGCGGGCATCGCCATGGCCGTCGCGGCGGCAGCCTCGTTCATCTTGCTCACGCTGCCCCTCACCTACTTTGAGACGCCCAAGAGCGCCAAGCTCTCCCTCGGCGGCATCAAGGACCTCTTCGTGCAGTGCTTCCCGCTGTTCTTGGCGCTGTTCCTCTACAACCTCATCGACAACATGCCCAAGTTCTCGATGGAAGGAACCCTGCCCTACGACGACCAGCTCTACTTCAACGCGCTGTTTAGCCCGGCCCACGTCATCATCATGGCCATCGGCTTTGTGTACAAGCCGCAGCTCATGCGCCTCGCCGAGATTTGGTCAGACCCCAAGCGCCGCGTGCGCTTCGACCTCATCGTGCTTGCGGTGCTCGCGCTCATCGTGCTGCTCACGGCCGGCATGGCGGCGTTCATGGGTACCGTGGGCATCCCGCTCACGAGCTTCCTCTATGGGGTCGACTTCGAGCAGTACCGCGGGCTTTGCTACGTGATGATCGTCACGGGAGGCGTGTGCGCGGCCATCGACTTTCTGTACCAGATCATCACCGTGCTGCGCCGCCAGAAGGCCGTGACCCGCGTGTATCTGCTCACGCTGGGCTTCTCGCTCTTCGTGCCGCCGCTGCTCATCGGCTTCACCGGCCTCACGGGTGCCGTCTTGGGCTACCTCATCGTGATGTGCATCCTGCTCGTGCTGCTCGTGACCGAGTACCTGAGCATCCACGCCGAGCTCTCCGAGAGCCTCAAGGCCCTCCGCACCCGCAAGCGCGCCGTCCCCGAGGAGGACGCGGAGTAGCCTCGCGTCCCGCCCGCTCGCACATGCGCCGAATCACAAGGCGCCCCGCCCCCTACGCAAGGGACGGGGCGTCTCGCGTTGGTGCCCGGCAGGCAAGGCCAACGAGGAGCCGCTCCCGGCTCACGCACTGCGCCTGGCGGCACAAGAACAGTTCCATGCATGCCAGACACACGATTTTCACCTATTTCGTGTACTTGTGATACACGTTTTCTCGCTCTTTCGTGTATGAGGGCGGCGCAGAGACTCCCCGCCATGCCCCGCGCCTCCGTGGCACGCACGACGCAAGGCTCTTCGTGTCAAAGTTCTCTTTGTAGAAAAGAACTTTTTGCCAATAGTTCTCTCCTAAGAAGAGAACTTTGTATGTATAGTTCTCTCCCAAGAAGAGAACCACACATACGCCGAAATGAGGAGCCATGTCGCCAACACCTGAAGAATATGCGCAGCTCGTCTTGGAAGCACGCAATCGAGAGTATCCCGCCTCAGTGCAGCGAGCCGACATAGTGGGCGAGATTCCCGCGCCCGCACCCTTCAATACCGTCAGCATCATTACGGGCATTCGCAGGTGCGGCAAGACGTTCTATGCCTTCCAGCTAATACGGCGCCTCATTTCACAAGGCACAGACCCCGACCGAATCTTTTACTTTGACTTCTCTGACGACCGTCTCATGCCAATAGCGGACACCCTGCTCGACGATGTCGTAAACGAGTACTGGCGCCAAGTACCCGAAGCCCGCAGCGAAGGCTGCTACCTCTTTTTGGACGAGATCCAAGACGCACCCAACTGGCAGGGCTTCTGCCGTCGCATTGCCGAGCACGAGCGCGTTACCCTCGTGATTACGGGGTCGTCGTCAAAGCTCTCCTCGGACGAAATCGCCACCAACTTCAGGGGTCGTTCGCTTGAGTACCCCATGATGCCCCTGTCGTTTCGTGAGTACTGCGAATTTCGCTCCATGGACGTGCCACGCTCCAGCGAGCTCGCCAGAGTCGGCTCGGTTGCTCCCGCCCTCCAGACCGAGCTCGAGGCGGCCTATTCAGACTATCTTGTCACCGGCGGCTTTCCCGGCGTTCAGCGCCTGGCGGAGCCCGAGCGCATCAGGACGCTACAGACCTATGCGCGAGACATCGTGGCCCGCGACGTTGCCGAGCGTGCGGGCAGAACCGACATCGCCCTCGCCAACCAAATCTCACTCTTTGGGCTACGAAACACCGGATGCGACCTGTCGGTAAACGGGCTTGCAGAGCATCTCCGCTCGGTGGGATTCAAGATCACGTGGGGATCCGTAAGCCAACTCGTTAGGCTGTTTGAGCAGGCCCATCTGCTCGAGTTCTTGCCGGAATATGCAACTGCCCTGAGCCCGGCGACGAACGCCATGCAAAAAGTCTACGGCGAGGACCCGGGGCTCGTACATGCCGTGTCGCGTGCCAATCAGCAAGACATCGGCAAGCGTTTTGAGACCGCCGTCTACCTAGAGCTGCGCAGGCGGCTCTTTGGCAGCAGGATAGAGACGCTCACCTCGTATACCGCGCCCACCGCAAAGCGAGAGAAGATTGACTTCCTTGTGGGAGACGCGCTGAGCCCCGAGCCCTATGCGCTCATTCAGGCGACCGTCACCATGGCGCATGAGAAAACGCGAAAGCGCGAGATCTCGTCATTGGAGAAGGCGATGGAGCTTACCGGCGTAGCTCAGGGCACCATCGTTTCCCTGCGTGAGCAGGAAACGGTCGAGACTAAGGCGGGTGTCATTCACGTCGTCCCCGCCTGGCTCTGGACGCTCTCTAAATAAAGAGGTAAGCAACCCAGCCCGCGAGCCTCCTTCCCACAATGGAGCGATGGCGATTTCACGTATCTGGAGCACACGATTTGCCACGAATGTCGCCCTCGCTAGTCCGCCGGCCCGGAGGTGCCTTTCTCGGCGGAGAAGGCCTTTTGGAACATGCGGAGGTATTCTTGGGCGTCGGGGCTGTCGTGGAAGAGCAGCAAGATCATGCACTCGAGCACAAAGTTGATGGAGCTGTGCGACACGGCAAAGTTGTTCGCGAGCAGATGGTCGCGGTTGGCCACCACAAGCACGTACTCCGCATGGGAGGCAAGCTCTGAGGTGGGGTCTGAGGTGATGACCACGCAGGGGATGGCGGAGTCCTGCGCGTTGTCCATGATGATGCCGAGCCTGCGCGAGGCACCCGAGTTCGAGATGAAGACGATGCAGTCCTCGGGCCCCAGAAGCTGGGCCATGATGGCCGCGGCGTCGGTGGTGGAGGGCGAGATGGCCTTGATGCCCACGTGCGAGAACTTGGTGGCCGCCATCTGGGCAAACGAGAGCGAGGTGCCCACGCCCACAAACATCACGGTCTTGGCCTCTTGTATCTTGCGGCACGCCCCTGCGAGCACCGCGGGGTTAAGCAGCGAGAGGGTGTCGCTCAGTTCCTCGACCTTTCGGTCGAGCACGTAGCGCACAGTGCCTTCCACGTCTGCGAAGCTGATGCCGTCGGAGGAGTCAAACGGGCGGTCCTTGGCCACCTCCTCGCGCGCAAGCGCGAGCCTCAGCTGGGCAAACGAGCTATACCCAAGCGTGCGCACAAAGCGCGAGACGGTGGTGTTGGAGGTCTCCACCGAGCGGGCGATCTCTCCGGCGGTGAGCGAGGACACGTTGCCCCGGCGCTGGAGGATGAAGTCTGCGATGCGGCGCTCAGAACCCGACAGGCGGTCGTAGCTCGCCAATATCGAGTTGATGACGCTACGGTCCTCGCCCATGGAATTGCCTTTCGCCGATTCTCCAACCAGCGCAAAAGAATACCACCCACGGCCGCACGGCCCCATTCACCATCGGCAAGCGGTGGCGGAACAAAAAAACGCCCAACCCGAGGAGCACTCGGGCTGGGCGCGAACGTGAGCCAGGATTGAGCCAGGCTGCGGGCAAAACCCAAACTTCAGGCCAGGCGCCAGACAAAAGCGAACGGCGCTACCTACAGAAGGCGAATGGAAACTTCCTTCAGCTGCTTGGTCGAGACCTCGCTCGGGGCGTCGCTCATGAGGTCGGAGCCACTCGAGGTCTTGGGGAAGGCCATGACCTCGCGGATGGAATCGGAGCCGGTGAGCAGCATGCACACGCGGTCGAGGCCAAGGGCAAAGCCGCCCATGGGAGGCGCGCCAAACTCGAGCGCCTCCATCAGGAAGCCAAACTGCTCGCGGGCGCCCTCGGGCGTAAAGCCGAGCTTCTCGAGGATGCGCTCCTGCAGCTGCGCGTCGTGGATGCGCATGCCGCCGCCGCCCGCCTCGTAGCCGTCCATCACGAAGTCATACGTGCGGCTGCCCACGGAGAGCGGGTCGGAGTCGAGGCGCTCGATGTCCTCCTCCACCGGCTGGGTGAAGGGCTGGTGCTCGGAGGCGTAGGCCTTACGGTCGTCGTCCCAGTGGAACAGCGGGAA
>Cebus_capucinus_imitator_PRJNA485217_SSR046__coassemble_1630_pt1 | contig 9048 bp, 7 predicted proteins | sample Cebus_capucinus_imitator_PRJNA485217_SSR046__metabat2_low_PE_008 | metagenome-assembled genome bin Cebus_capucinus_imitator_PRJNA485217_SSR046
GCCAGCACCTGCCCCGGATGGGTTAGAGGCTCATGCTTGGGTCGGCATCCATGGCAAGCTCGGAGAGCTCGCCCAGCTCAAACTTGCGCTTGGCCACGAGCGCAATCATGGCGGCGTTATCGGTGCAGGCAGAGAGCGGCGGCACCGTCACGCGCACACCGCGGCGGCCAAACTTCTTGGCATAGGCCTCACGCAGCTGCGGGTTGGCAGCCACGCCGCCGCCCACGCAGAAGTCGCTCGCGCCCGTTTGCTCCACGGCCTCCAGGGCCTTGGCCACCTGCACGTCGATCACCGCCGCCTCAAAGCTTGCCGCAAGGTCGGGAAGGTTGATGGGACGCCCGGCGCGGTTCTCGTTGTTGATGTAGGTGATGACGCTCGTCTTGAGGCCCGAGAGCGAGAAGCTGTAGTCGCCGCTGTGGAGCATGGCACGCGGGAAGTGCACGGCCTTCTTGTTGCCCTTGGCCGCCAGGCGGCTGATGACCGGGCCTCCCGGATAGCCCAAGCCCAGCGCCTTGGCCACCTTGTCGAAGGCCTCGCCCACCGCGTCGTCGATGGTCTCGCCCAAAACCTCGTAGTTGCCCCAGTCGCGTACGTGCACCAGCATGGTGTGGCCACCCGAGACCAAGCTCGCCACAAAGGGGGGCTTGAGGTCGGGCGTCTCGAAGAGGTTGGCGAACAGGTGCCCCTCGAGGTGGTTGACGCCAACGAGCGGCACGGACGCCGCGCCGGCCAGGCCCTTGGCAAACGCAATGCCCACCACGAGCGCGCCCACAAGACCGGGACCCTGCGTCACGCCCACGGCGGCGAGGTCTGCGGGCGCAAGCGCCTCAACGCCAAAGTGCGCGCCTGCCTGCGCCATGGTCTCCTCGTACACGCCCACGATGGCCTCGGTGTGCTTGCGACTCGCGATCTCGGGCACCACGCCGCCAAAGCGCGCGTGGAAGTCAATCTGGGTGGCCACCACATTGGCGATGACCTCGCCCGCGCCGTCGATCACGGCCATGGCCGTCTCGTCGCAGCTGCTCTCGATGGCAAGGATGAGCGGCCCTGCAGAGGCGATGGCCTCGCGTGCCTCGGCCGTACGCTCGGCACAGCGAATGGGCCAGGGGCGCAGCGACGCATGGGGGTCAGGCGTGTCGTGGCGGCGCGGGGTCACCAGCGGCAGCGGCGCCTCCATGATGAGGGCATCGTGACCTGCGCCATAGTAGTTGGGACGACAGCCGATCTCCTTGTATCCGAGCCGTGCGTAGAGCCTCTGAGCTGCGGTGTTATCAACATCAACCTCAAGCGAGGAAACCGTGGCGCCCAGCATCTGGCCATCGTAGGTCACGCGCGCCAGCAAGCGCGCCGCGATGCCCTCGCGCCTGCGTGCCTGCGCCACCGCCACGTTGGAGATCTGCATGTCGCCGGCAACGTGCACGGCGCCGGCATAGCCCACGATCTGGCCCTCGTCGTGCGCCACCCACCACACGTGGCCCGGCTCGGCAAGGTCGTCGGCAAAGACCTGCTCGCTCCACGGCTCATGATGGCTGGGGCCAAAGACCTCTGCCTCAAGCGCCGCCACGGCAGCCAGGTCGTTCACGCTCATGGGACGAAGCTGCAGATGGCGGTTGGCAAGCGCGTCGTCGCAGCCCGTCGTGGCAACCGTCGCGGCCTTCCCCAGCCCAAGGCGCTTGGCCTCGTTTTCCTCCGCATCGGAGAGACGCGTGTACACGGGAAGGACAAGGGCGGGGTCGCCCGCACCCAAGGCGCCCGAGCCGGCCGAGGCACAGGCGGCCTGCAGCAGGCCCTCGCCCGTGGGATACCACGCGTCCTCGGGCGCAAAGCGCGCAAAGCCCGCCTCCTCAAACTGCGCACGGTACTTGCGCAGGCCGTCGCCGGCGAGCGTGATCTCAGCGGCGTCTGCGCGGGCAGCCCACTCGGCCACCGCCTCGGGCGCCTTTACCACGCGCTCCACCTCAAAGAGGCGCTCGGGGCCGTCCTTGCCCACGCGGTAGAGACCGGGATACACCTCGCGGCGCATGGCGTCGCCCACCACGCCCACAAGCCCTCGGACGCCCGCGGCCCACACGCCCCAGGCAACGGCGTCGAGCGTAGAGACGCCATAGAGCGCACGACCCAGGCCACAAGCGATGCCCTTGGCAGTGGCGATGCCAATGCGCACGCCCGTGAACGAGCCGGGCCCGCGGCCCACGAGCACCGCGTCAACGTCGGCCATGGTATAGCCGGCACGCTCAAGTGCGCAGAGCACCGTCTGCATGAGCTCGACGTTGGCCTGGCGGCGACACAGATGGTCGCCCGCCGCGAGCACACGCACGCGCTCTGCGGGCGCAGGCGCCTCGGGCGCCCACTGGGCAACCGCACAGGCGAGCATATCGGTCGAGGTATCGAGTGCCAGCACCAAGGCCGGCGTATGGGAAAGTTCAGCCATGAGGAACCTTTCGGCAGCAAATTCAACAACAGCTAGTCTAGCCGCCCCACCGCCGCCCCGCCAGCTACGCGCTCAGGGCAGCGATGATCTCGTCGCCGCGGGCGTCGTGGCTCACGAGCTCGATCTTGCGGGCAGGCTCCTCGCCGGGCGCAGCCTCTTGCTCGAGGCGCGTCACAAAGACGTCCAGGCGCTCCTCGCCCAGCTCCTCGGCAAACTGCTCGCCCCACTCGATGACGCACACACCGTCTGCGCCCAGCACGTCCCACACGCCGGCATCGCCCAGCTCCTCGGGGCTGTGCAGGCGATACAGGTCAAAGTGGTAGAGCGGCATGGCCGCCCCCTCATGGATGGCCTCGAGGGCAAACGTGGGGCTCGTGATCTCGTCGGAGATGCCCATGGCCTTGGCAATGCCCTTGGTGAGCTGCGTCTTGCCGGCACCTAGGTCCCCGGTGAGCACCAGCACGTCCCCCGGCTCCAGGGCCTCGCCCAAGCGCACGCCCAGCTCGCGCGTCTGCTCGACAGACGTTGAAGAAAACTCGATCCGCGCCATCTCTACCCTCTCGTTTGCGTTGCGGCCATCGCCTTTGCGGCCGTTGCGGCCACCCTGCGCTCGCCTGCGAGCAACACGCAAGCTCCCTACTCCTCCGGCAAGCCCGCGCCCGCCGGCGCCTTGCGCCCAGCCGCCTCGGCGGCGTCCACCACTCCCTCAACCGTTGCCGGATGCGCGGCAAGCCACGCGCCAACACGCCTCAGGTCCTCCTCCAAAAGCGGTTGCCAGTCTGAGTGGTAGATGCATGCCGCCGGGTGAAACGTGGGCGCCACCAGAAAGTGGCCCTGCTGGTACAGCTGGCCACGCAGGCTCGTGACGCCACGGTCGGTCTTGAGCACCCACTGCGAGGCAAAGTTGCCCAGGCACACGATCACGTCTGGCCAGATGGAGCGAATCTGCTCGCGCAAAAACGGCGCGCAGGCCTCAATCTCTGCCGGCTTGGGATTGCGGTTTGAGGGCGGGCGGCACTTCACCACGTTGGCGATGTAGATCTCCTCGCGTGTGAGGCCCGCAAGCGCCAGCAACGAGTCGAGCTTATGGCCGGCGGCACCCACGAAGGGCTCTCCCTTGAGGTCTTCGTTGCGCCCCGGGCCCTCGCCCACAAACATCACGCGAGCACGCGGGTTGCCTGTGCCAAACACGATGTTGGTGCGCGTCTGGCCCAGCTCGCAACGCTTGCAGTTGCCCATGAGGTTGCAGATCTCGTCGAGCGCCACCTCGCGCGGGCGCTGCCTCACATGTCCGGGAATCTCAAGGACGGCCATGCTGCTCCTTGTCTCAGCCGTGGCGCCCGGCCTCAAGAGCCGTCGCGCCACGCCTGCCTATACGTATACCTTCTCGAGCCGGGCACCAAAGTTGCAGGTGACCTCGTAGTTGATGGTGCCGCGCAGCTCCGCGAGCTCCTCGGCCGTGATACGCTCGGAGCCGTCTGCCCCCATCACGGTCACAAGGTCTCCGTAGCGCACCTCGTCCATGGGGCGACGCGCCCGGTGCGTGTTCACGTCCACCGCAAACATGCACTGATCCATGCAGATGTGCCCCACCTGCGGGCAGCGCGTGCCGCTCACCAGCACGTCCATCTTGTCGGAGAGCACGCGGGAGAGGCCGTCGGCATACCCCAGCGGAATAGTGGCGATCTGGGTGTTTTGCCTGGCCACCGTGTACGTCTGGCCATAGCTCACGCCCGTGCCGGCCTGCGGATACACCACACGCGTCACACGCGCCCGCACCGACATCACCGGGTCGAGCGAGATGCGCGGGCGGGTAGACTCCGCCGGCTGCATGCCATAGAGCCCCACGCCCACGCGGCACATGTCGAGGTGGGTCTCGGGGTAAAGCACCGTCGCTGGCGTGTTGTCGCAGTGCACAAGGCCACACTCGGCGCCCGAGGCACGCAGCGCCGCCACGGCCTCGGTGAAGCGGCGATACTGCAGGGCAAACGTCCAGTCTCCGGGAACGTCGGCCGTGGCAAAGTGCGTGAAGGTGCCCACGCACTCAAGGCCTCGATGAAAGTCGATCCCGCGCCTAAACTCCACCACGTCGTTCCAGTTGACGCCGATGCGCGTCATGCCCGTATCGATGGCAAAGTGGTAGCGCCCCGTGCGCCCCATGGCGGCGGCGCACTCGCCATAGGCAAGGGCAAACTCCTGCGTGTAGACCGTAGGCATGAGGTTGCGCTCGAGCAGGGCCTGCACGCACTCCATGGGAGGCTCGGAGAGAATGACGATGGGCCACTCGATGCCCTGCTCGCGCAGGCGCAGGCCCTCGTCTACCGTGGCAACCGCAAACTGGTCGGCACCTGCGGCGCGCATCACCTTGGCGCACTGGTAGGCGCCGTGGCCATAGGCGTCTGCCTTGATGACGGCCATCATGCGCACGCCCGGCTCAAGCAGCTCCTTAAAGGCGCGCGTGTTGCGACGCAGCGCGCCCTTGTCTATCTCAACCCATGCCCAGCGCGTGTCTGGGCACCTCCCATGAGCCATGGCGATGCGCCTCCGTGTTTACTGCTCGCCTGCCGCGTCGTCCTCGGCAGCCCCCATCTCAACGCCCGCCCCCGCATACGCGGCATGCTCCTCAACCGCATCGGAGGCAAGGCCAATAACGTCAATTATATCGGCAGCCATGACGCCCCTCGAGCCAAAGCGCTCTTGGGCGAGCGAGCCGGCATAACCGTGGATCTCGCAGGCAAGCGCCGTGAGCACCGGCAGGCTCTCCGCATCTGCGCAGCGCGAGAGCTGCGCCACGGTGACACCGGCGAGCACGTCTCCCGAGCCAGCCGTGGCAAGCGCCGCGGGGCCGGGCTTGGGCAGCAGGGCAATCTCCACGCCCACGCACGCCGTGGCCGTACCCTTGGCAACCACCACGATCTCGCTGCCGCCGTCAGACCACACGATGCGACGGGCGGCCTCGAGAGCGCTGGTGAGCGAGTCGGGCGGGGTGTCGGTAAGGCCCACGAGCCTGCCCAGCTCGCGACGGTGCGGCGTGAGCACGAGCGGCTTTGCGCGGCGCAGAAGCTCGGGGAAGTCGTCGAGGTGGCCGGTGGTGAGGCGCGCCAGGCAGTTGAGGCCGTCGGCATCGATCACCAGCGGCACATCGCACCCGAGCAGGCTGGAAACCACGCCCACCGTGCCGCCCGTGACGCACATGCCCGGCCCCACCAGCACGGCGGAGCGCTTGGAGGCAAGCTCGGCCACCTGGGCGCGGGCTGCGGCCGAGAAGGTGCCGTCCGGCTCGGCGGGCAGGCCCACCACCGGAATCTCCAGCACGTGGGCGCGGCAGATGTTGGCCACGGGCTCGGGCACGGCAAGCGTCACATAGCCTGCGCCCGCGCGCGCCGCCGCGCGCGCCGCCATGATGGCCGCGCCCGGAAAGCGCGTGGAGCCACCCACCACAAGCACGCTGCCACGCAGGTACTTGTCCACAGCGGTTGTGGAGGGAGCCAACACGTCGAGGTAGTCTGCCGCCTCGCAGCGCCAGGCCACCGGGTCTGCCTCGTACACAACCTGGCTCGTCTGCTCGGCAAGCGGTGCCACCACGATGGAGCCGCACACGTCGCGGCCGTCGTCTGCGAGGAGGCCCGGCTTGAGCGAGAGCATGGTGATGGTAACGTCGGCCACCACCACGGCACCGGGCGCCTTGCCCGTCTGGGCAGAGAGGCCGCTCGGCACGTCAACCGAGACGACGCGGCACCCCGAGGCGTTCACCGCGTCAATCCAGATGGAGAAGGGGGCCGCCGGCGCGTCATGGAAGCCCGTGCCGAGCATGGCGTCGAGCACCGTGTCCGAGGCGGCGAGCAGCTCGTCGAGCTCGCTGCGCGAGGGGCCCACCACATAGGTGACGCCCGCCTCAGCGGCCGCCTTGGCCACCATGCGCGCAAGGTCTCCGCGCAGCTCGTCGGGCTCGCACGGGGTCACCACGCATACGCCAATGCCCGCGGCATGCAGGTCTTCGGCAGCCACCCAGCCGTCGCCGCCGTTGTTGCCAAAACCGGCGAGGACGCACACGTTGGCCACGTCTCCCAGGTGCAGCACCTCTTGGGCGGCGGCACCGCCCGCACGGTGCATGAGCTCGGAGATGCTCACGCCTCCCTCGGCCAGGCGACGCTCAACGGCACGTACGTCCTCAACGTTCAGTACAGGCTGCATGCCCCACTCACTTTCCATCCTGGACGCGCTCAAGCTCGTCGATGAGCGAGCGCGCCTCACGAAACGTTGCCTCAAGCTCGCGCTTGGGGTCGGGTGCCTCTTCTTGCTTGGGAGCTGTGAGCGCCGTGGTTGCCACCGCGCTAGCCACGGCCATCTCGCGCGTAAACGAGAGCGAGAGCGCCACGTCGAGCACGCCCTGCTCACGCGCCACCTCGGCGGCGCGGCCAGAGAGCCTCACCCGCGGACGCCCCATGCCGTCTTGCACGACGGCAACGTCTCGCCAGGTAACGCCTGCGCCAAAGCCGCAGCCCAGGGCCTTAACCACGGCCTCGCGCGCGGCAAAGCGGCAGGCATAGTGCGCCGCCGGACGCGTGGTGTGCTCGCACCACTCACGCTCCTCGTCGGTAAACACGCGACGAGCAAAGCGCGGCGTGCGCTCGAGTATGCGCTCCATGCGCGCAATGGCAACCATGTCAACACCAACCCCGGCAAGGGCCATGCGCTCTCCGCTCTCTCGGTCTCCCGTCGTAGGTTTCAGTCTAGCGCCTTTGACGCGCGGCGGGCGGTGCGGCGGCGCATTTGCCGCAAACGCAAACGGCGCGGCGACAGCCTTGGGGCCACCGTCGCGCCGCGATTATGCGTTTCTTAGGGCCGAGAGGAGACGACGAGGGCGCCATGCGCGCCGCGTGCCCGCACCGCGCTGCGCCAAGGCGCGCCACGCCACGCCGTGCCAGGCTGCGCGTCTCCCCTACTCCACCGTCACAGACTTGGCCAGGTTGCGCGGCTTGTCCACGTCGCAGCCGCGGGCAAGCGCCAGATCGCGTCGGAAATGTTGGTGTAAGGGCCTGAACGAGGGAGCGGCCATCGCCCTAGAATCTGTGTTTGCGACAAGACAGGTTCGAGGAAAGGACGATGACCGCGATGCAAAGTGTAGACGAAGCCCAGGCCCCCGAGGCCGCCGCGCTGCCGCGCTTCGACGACGGGATGGTGAACCTCCAGGAGCTGGTGCGCACGCTCGCCGAGGTGCTCGTGAACCAGATCATGGACGCGGAGGCCGACCAGCTCTGCGAGGGCGGCGCCAACAGCAGGAACGGGTACCGCGAGCGCAGGCTCGTCACCTGCGTAGGCGAGATAACGATGCGCATCCCCAAGCTCAGGACCGGCTCCTTCTTCCCGGAGGACATAGTCGAGCGCTACCAGCGCGTGGACCGGGCCGTGGTGGCGGCGGTGGCCGAGATGTACGCCACGGGCACCAGCACCCGGAAGGTGCAGAAGGTCGCCGAGAAGATGGGCATCGCCGGCATGTCCAAGGACCGCGTGAGCGCGATCGCCTCCTCTCTCGACTCCGAGGTCGAGGAGCTGCTCTCCCGCGACCTCTCCGGCCTCGACCTGCCGTACCTGTGGCTCGACGCCACCTACGTCAAGTGCAGGCGCGACGGCCGGGTGGCCTCCACCGCCGTGGTCACGGCGATCGGCTGCGACGCGGAGGGGTGGCGCCGCGTGCTGGGCGTCTCGGTCGTGGACACGGAGTCCTACGACTCCTGGCTGGGGTTCCTGCGCGAGGTGAGGGGGCGCGGCGTGCGCGGCGTGCTGCTCGTCACCTCCGACGCCCATCCGGGGCTCAAGAGGGCGATAGCGGAGACCTTCCAGGGCGCGGCCTGGCAGCGCTGCGCCGTTCACCTGATGCGCGACTGCGTTCGCGAGGCCGGCTCGCGGCAGCTCGGGAGGCGCGTGGCCAGGATCGTCGCCCCGGTCTTCAGGGGCAAGGACGCCGACGAGGTCCGCGCCATGTACCACGTCGCCTGCGACATGCTCGCCGACTGCTGCCCGAAGGCCGCCGCCGTGCTCGAGGGGGCCGAGCCCGACGCGCTCGCCTACCTCGACTTCCCGGCCTCGCACTGGAAGCGCCTGCGCACGAACAACGTGCAGGAGAGGGCGAACCGGGAGATAAGGCGCAGGTCGCGGGTCGTGCAGGTCTTCCCCTCCGTCGCCTCGCTGGAGCGCCTCGCGGGCGCGGTCATGTGCGACGAGGACGAGGGGTGGTCGCGGGCCCGCTACTTCTCCGAGAGGAGGATGGCCGAGCTCTACGCGCCCGGGGCGGCGCCGAGCCCGGCCGCCCCGTCCCCGGAGAGGGCTGCGGAGCTGCGGCTCGTGGCCGAGCGGGCGATCGAGGCCAGCCTCGCGCTTGCGGACATGCTGGAGGCGGCGTAGGATGGCGATGTGATTCCGGGGCGTGGGCCGCCCCTCGAAGAGGCCCTTACACCAACTTTCCCGACACTACCCTCCCGGTCGATCCCGCCCTCGTCGCGGGCGCGGCGCAGGCGCATCACCAGCGACGACGCGGTGAAGAAGCGGGCCTCCAGGCGCCTGTCGCAGGCCAGCTGGCACAGGGCGCTCGCCATGTGCGTCTTGCCCGTGCCGAC
>Cebus_capucinus_imitator_PRJNA485217_SSR046__coassemble_1991_pt1 | contig 7082 bp, 3 predicted proteins | sample Cebus_capucinus_imitator_PRJNA485217_SSR046__metabat2_low_PE_008 | metagenome-assembled genome bin Cebus_capucinus_imitator_PRJNA485217_SSR046
CTCTCAAATATCCTACGCCCGCGCCGGATAGGGACCGAACTCATGCCGCCGTGCTCCTTCTCGGCCAAGCCGCCGATGGCACTCACGTAGATGCCGTAGGCGGTGCTCGAGGCGTTGACGCTCGCGCCCGAGGCAAGCAGCGCGTCATAGACCGAGGAGCCCGGTGCGAGCGTGACCGTAGTGCTGGATGAGCCGGCGCCGGCAGCCGAGCCGTCCACGGTGATAGCCACCGTGATGCGCGAGGGCTTGGCATCCTGCGAGGACGTGGAGGTGGAGCTTCCGCTGGAGCTTGGGCCTCCTGCCACGTCAGAGCCGGTGCCCTCGTTTGCGGAGCCGGAACCAGCGGCAGAGCCGTGCGAGCCACCCTGTGCAGACACAGAGCCTTCGGCTGCAGCTGTGGCCACATCGCCAGAATCGCCCTCGCCGGCATCGTCGGTGCCGGGCTCGGCACCCTCCTGCGCCTCGGCGTCCTCCGTGGTGGCGTCCGTCGTTGCGGCCTCGGTCTCGGGCGCCACCGTCTGCAGTGCCTCCGAGCTCAGCCACGCGAGCGGGTCGATGCCCGCCGCATAGCAGCCCGCGCAGGCAGCGCACAGCGCCACGAGCACGGCGGCGCAGATGGCCACCACGCGCAGGGCAAGCGTAGAGCCGTCCGCATTGCCGCCCGGGGTGCTGTCGCTGCCCATACCAGGGCGAGGCGCGGGCACACGCCTGTCCTCGCCCGGATGCCTGTGCCTGCCAGCAGCCACTACTTGGCGCCCTTACGCTTGAGAAGAGCAACGACGGCAGCCACAAGTACCGCCGCGCCCACGCCCATGCCCACGAGCGGCCAGGCGGGCATGCCCTCGTTCTTGCTCTCGTTCGCAGTTCCGTCAGCCTGGCCGGCAGCGGTGGCCACAGGAGTGGCAGCCTCGTTGGCAGCATCCTCGGTCGTAGCCTCCTTCGCCTGCGCGTCCTCATCCTCGGGCGCAGCGTTATCATCCGCTACCTGCGCCTTATTGCCCGAGAGGGAGATCTTGGCCTGCTTCTTGGTGCCCGAGGAGGGCTTGCTCGCCGGCTTGCTCGAGCCGCCCGCGTTCTCGCCCGCACCAGGCTGTGCCGGCTCAGAGGGCTCACTCGGCTCACTCGGATCGCTCGGCACCACGGCGGAAGCCACGAGCTTAAAGAGGCTGCCCGAGTCGTTGGTGTAGTAGAGCGAGCCGTCTGCGGCGGCAATTACGCTCGCCATGCAGTAGTTGGCGAGCTCGCCTGCGGGCGTGTACAGCGCGTGGGCCTCGTCCTCGCCCACGCCCCACGCATAGACGCCACCCGGCTCGGCGTTGCAGGTGAAGTACACATACGTGCCACCCGCCTGCACCGAGACGGCGGGCGTGGACTTTACCTCGGCCGGCAGCTCGGCGCCGTCTGAGGCGGCAACCGTGCGCTCAACCGTCATGGAGGCGAGGTCAATCACGGCCAGTACGCCCTTGTAGCTCGCAAGCGATCCTCCCACGTAGGCACGACCGCCCACCACCGTGGGCGTGCAGGTGGAGTAGGCGGCAAAGGAGACGCGCGCATCCTCGGCGAGGGTGCCCGAGGCAGAGAGCGAGAGCTTGTGCAGCACGCCGTCTTTGGTCACCACCAGCGCGTGCGTGGCATCGAGCGCCACCACCGTGGAGCGCGCGGAGGCACCGAGGGAGAGCGTGGAGGTCACGGCACCCGTTAGCGCATCAAATGCCGCCACGGTGCCAGAATCGTCGGCAATCACGAGCTTGGAGCCCACGCGCGCCGCACCCGCCCAGTAGTAGCCCGAAGTGGTGTTGGCACTCGTCCAGAGCACCGTGCCGGTGGCGAGGCTCACGCAGGCGTAGTAGCCCGCGTAGCTCTTCGTCCAGTCTGCCGCGGCGGTGCCAAAGTACACGCGGCCGTCGAGCACCGTGAGGGTGGAGAGCGCCTGCTGGTCGCCCGCCGTCTCGTGGGCAGGCAGGGTGTCGGTGAGCCATACCGTGGTGAGGGTGTCGGCCGTAAGGGCCTGGAGGCGGCCGCCATGCAGCGGCACCACGATGATGCCGTCTGCGTACACCATGCGCGCCACCGAGTCGATGGGGGCGGCGAGCTTGGCCGTTGCCCTCACCGCGCCCGAGCCGGCGTCGATGGCCCTGAGCTCGGAGCCCACGGCCACGTAGGGGTTGCCGCCCACGAGGATGGGCTCGCCCATGCTGGTTGACCAGTCGGTTGCAGACTTGAGGGAGAGCACCCAGGCAAGCGAGGCGCTCTCGATAGGCGTGGCGGCCTGGGTCAGCGCGCCGGAGCCGCCGTTGGCAAAGCCCGGCCACTCGCTCGGCAGGCTCGGGCGCTCGGCGTCGGGCACCACCTCAACGTCTTGCGCAGGCAGCTGCTCGCCATAGGCGGCATAGCGCCACTGGATGGAGTCGCCCGCCTTGAGCACAACCGAGCCGGCACCCAGATCAGACGACTTGCCGTTCACAAAGAGCTGCCAGTACTTGCCCGTGGCAGCGTCATAGCCGAGGGTGCGGCCATCCTCTGAGGTGATGGTGTTGAGCGACCAGCCCCAGCTGCTCTCGGAGGCGTCGTAGGTGAGGCCGGCCTGGTCGAGCAGCTGCTCGGTTGCCTGGGCGGCCGTGCTGCCCTCGGCTACCTTGAGCTCGGTCTGGGGCACCCAGGCAAAGCTCGCCCCAGAGGCATCCGGGCCGGTCACGGAGAGGGCGCAGGCAACCGTGGCCGCCTCGTCTGCCCCGGCGGCAGCGTCTGCCGCGGCGCCGTCTTGCAGCGCGGCACCGCCCTGCGGCATGGCGTCGCCGCCCGCCGCAGCGCCCACGGCAGCAGCAGCGCCGCCAGCCGCAGCGCCGTCCTCAGCCGCAGCGCCCTCGGCAGCCGCGCTCGCAGAGGCCTGCTGCTGCGCGAGCTCGCCCAGCGCGCGGGCACCCGCGGCGGCAGCCTCGGCGTCCTCGCTCGAGGCCTGCGCCTGCGAGGCAATGAGCGCCGCGGGGTCTGCGACGCCCGCCACCTCGGCCAAGGCCGGCGCCGGGAACGCCGTTACCATGAGCGTGGTTGCCAGCAGCGTCGATGCCGCGCGACCCGCGATGCGCTTGCGTGAAGCCATATGATCCCCAATGTCTCAGAGCGCATTGCGCTCCCCGAATTTCCAGTTTTTCAGTGTATCAGGCTTGATACCGCATGCGAGGGCAGAAGCCCGATGGGGGCGAGTGCGCCAAAAGCGAGGGCTGGGGACTTTCGGAGAAAGTGACCCGAGCGCAGGCGTACTCGCCCCCCCATCGGGCGGCCTCAAGCGCGTCAGGCAAATACCATGAAGCAGGAGCCCAGGAGGGCGAGTGCGCCAAAAGCGAGGGCTGGGGACTTTCGGAGAACGTGACCCGAGCACAGGCACGCTCTCCCTCCCGGGTGGCATCGCGAGTGGCAGGCAGCGCCTACCCCAGCACCTCGCCGGCAATGCGCGCCGTCTCCGTGGCGTCTTTGGCGTAGAAGTCGGCACCCACCATCTTGGCGTACTCGGGCGTGAGCACCGCCCCTCCCACCACCACCTTGCACCACGGCGCCTGCTCGCGCAGAAGGGCGATGGTCTCGGCCATGGCGGGCACCGTGGCGGTCATGAGCGCGGAGAGGCCACAGAGCAGCACGTGGTCTTTCACCACGGCGTCGACAACCACCTGGGGAGGTACGTCGCGCCCCAGGTCAACCACGTCAAAGCCGTAGTTCTCGAGCAGCATGCGCACGATGTTCTTGCCAATGTCGTGGATGTCGCCGTGCACGGTGCAAAGCACCACCTTGCCCTTGCTTGCCGCAGCGGAGCCCTGGGCCCCTGCCGCCGCCTTGATGGCGTCAAAGCCCGCCTTGGCCGCCTCGGCAGAGGCCATGAGCTGGGGCAAGAAGAACGTGCCCTTCTCAAAGCGCGCACCCACCTCGTCAAGCGCGGGTATCAGCACCTCGTTGATGGCATACATCGCGTCGTGCTCGGCAAGCACCGTGCGCACCACCTCGGGCATGGGCCCCTTGCGCCCGGCGAGCACGAGGGCGCGCGCCCGGGCGGCGGCGTCTGCGGGCGCCTCGGCACCCTCCCCCGTCGCCGGGGCTGCGGCACCGGGAGCGGCCACAGCGCCCGCAGCCGCCTTGTCCGAGCGGTTTGCATAGCCGGCAACGTAGCGCTGCGCCGCCACGTCCTCGCCCGAAAGCACGCGCCATGAGCTCACCACGTCCATCATGCGCTGCACGCCCGGGTTGATGATGGCCAGATCGAGCCCGGCGCCAAAGGCAGCCGCAAGGAAGGTGGCGTTCACCAGCGGCCTGAAGGGCAGACCAAAGCTGATGTTGGAGACGCCCAGCACGCAACGAACGCCCGCAAGCTCGCGCTTCACGAGCGTGATGGCGTCGAGGATGGCACGGGGCGCGGCTTGGTCGGTGGAGGCCGCCATGCACAGGCAGTCAATCACCACGTCGTGGCGCGGGATGTGCGCCGCGTCGGTTGCGGCGACGATCTTGCGCGCCACCGCAAGGCGCCCCTCGGCCGTGGGCGGAATGCCCGCCTCGTCCAAGGTGAGCCCCACGATAGCGCAGCCATAGTGCGCAGCGATGGGCACCACGGCGTCAAGCACCTCTTGCTTGCCGTTGGTGGAGTTGATGAGGGCCTTGCCCGGATAGCTGCGCACGGCCGCCTCGATGATGGCCGGGTCTGCGGCGTCAATCTGCAGAGGCAGCGTGGTCACACCCATGAGCTCGCTCACGAGCTCGCACATCACCGCCCGCTCGTCAATCTCGGGCAGGCCGGCGTTGACGTCGAGAATCTGCGCGCCCGCCTCCGTCTGCGCGATGGCCTCGCTCATCACGTAGTCGTGGTTGCCGCTGCGCAGCGCCTCCTTCATGCGCTTCTTGCCCGTGGGGTTGATGCGCTCGCCGATGACGCCCACCTCGCCCATCTCGAGCGCCACGAGCTGCTGGGGGCCGCACACCGCAAAGCAGCTGCGCACGTGGCGCTCGGCAGGAACGCGACCCTCAAGCAGGGCGCGCTCGGCGGCGATGTAGGCCGGCGTGGTGCCACAGCAGCCTCCCACAATGGTGACACCCGCGTCGAGCATGCCCGCGACTGCCTGGGCATACTCGCCCTCGCCCACGTCGTAGAGGGTCACACCCTCCTCCACATGGGGAAGGCCGGCGTTGGCCTGCACCATCACCGGGCAGCTCGCCCAGGGAAGCATCGCCTCCACGAGAGGCGCCAGGCTCGCCGGCCCCAGCGAGCAGTTGATGCCCACGGCGTCTGCGCCCAGAGACGAGAGCGTAAGGGCCGCCACCTCGGGCGTGGTGCCCAAGAAGGTGCGGCCGTCCTCGTCAAAGGTCATGGTCACAAAGGCCGGCAGCTCGGTGTTCTCGCGCACCGCGAGCAGGGCCGCCTTGGCCTCGGCGAGGTCTGCCATGGTCTCGATGATGAAGAGGTCTGCGCCGGCAGCCACAGCCGCGCGCGCCTGCCGGGCAAAGAGCTCGTAGGCCTCGGCAAAGGGCAGGGTGCCCATGGGCTCGAGCAGCTGGCCCGTGGGACCGATGTCTGCCGCCACGTAGCGCGCCCCCGACTCGCGGGCGCAGCGCACCGCCGCCGCAAACACCTCCTCCACGCTCGCCACCTCGCCAAGCTTGGCGGCGTTGGCGCCAAAGGTGTTGGTGGTGGCCGCGTCGGCGCCGGCCGCCACGTAGGCGGCGTGGATGTCGCGGATCTCATCCGGGTTGGTGAGGCACAGAAGCTCGGGCAGCTCGCCGGCGGCCAGGCCGCGCGCCTGCAGCTGCGTGCCCATGGCGCCGTCAAAGACGAGGAACTCCTCGCCCGCCAGCACGCGCGCCAGCCTCTCGTCACGAATGCGGAGCTTGCGGGGCGCAAGCGAGGGCGCGGCGTCAGTCACGGCAGGTCCTTCCCGTTGGGCGAATGGAGCAGAAGTCGAAGCAGAGGCACCCTGCGCAGCTCGGGCGCAGGCTGGGCTGGGGCGCATCGAAGAGCCCCACGAGCGCCGTCACGCTCTTGGTGGGGGTCATGAGCAGGGTGCTTGTGAGGGTGATGCCCAGGCGGCGCTGGGCATCGAGCGTGGCGAGCAGCGCCGGCTGCGTGCTCATGGGCAAGTCGCCATAGCCCGGCGAGAAGCGCGAGTTGGTGTAGAGGCCGCGGGCATGGGCGGCTGCCATGAGGCTCGCCTCGGCGGCGTCTGCCGCCCGCTCCACCGTGGTGCTCGCCGCGGAATCAAAGATCACCTGCGCCACCGTGTCGGTGAGGGCAAGGCGCCTGAGCTCGCGCTCGATGCCCATGCCAATGGTCACGGCCATCACGCCCACGGCGCGCGCACCCGCAAGGTGCGCCGAGATGGAGGTGCCCTCGAGCCTGAGCGCGGAGCCCTCGAGCCGCACGCACGCCTCGCTCCCCTCCCACGTGCTCGCCGCCTCGTCCACGTCAAAGACGCGCACGCAGCCGCGTGGGCGCGCGATGGAGAGGCAGCTTGCCACCACCTCGTCGATGCGGGCGTCGAGCTCGGGCGTGAGGGGCTGGCCGGTGTAGCCGAGGTAGCGCAGCACCTCACGTCGGTCGATGGAGGGTATCTCGTAGCTCTCGACCATCTAGCAGGCTCGCCTGGTGAGATACCCGCAGGCGTCGAGGGCGCGCTTGGCCTCGTGCGCGATGGCGGGCTTGTTCATGCTGTACACGTGCAGGCCGTCCACGCCGTTGGCGGCCAGGTCCTCGAGCTGCTCGCAGGCGTACTCGATGCCCGCGCGCGCCTGGGCGGCCGGGTCGTCGCCGGCGAGCACGAGGCGCTTCACCACCTTGGCCGGAATGGACGCGCCGCAGGTAAACGCCATGCGTTGGATCTGCTTGACGCTCGTGAACGGCATGATGCCCGCCACGATGGGCAGGCGCACGCGGTGGCGCAGGCACTTCTCGCGGAAGCGATAGAAGTCCTCGTTGTCAAAGAAGAGCTGGGAGACGAGGTAGTCTGCGCCCGCCTCCTGCTTGAGGTAGAGGCTCTCGTAGCTCTCCTCCTCGGAGGGAGACTCCACGTGCCCCTCCGGGTAGCAGGCGGCGCCGATGCAGAGCTCGG
>Cebus_capucinus_imitator_PRJNA485217_SSR046__coassemble_2006_pt1 | contig 7002 bp, 5 predicted proteins | sample Cebus_capucinus_imitator_PRJNA485217_SSR046__metabat2_low_PE_008 | metagenome-assembled genome bin Cebus_capucinus_imitator_PRJNA485217_SSR046
CTGCTTGCGGATGGTGCCGATGGCGGCGAAGCACGGGGCGTCGAGCATGTTGAAGGCCACGAAGGCGATCATGGCGCCAGCGTGCATGATGCCCGCGCCGTCGGTGAACATGCCGGCAAAGCCCGTCCACATGTTCACGGCGTTCTCGGAGACCTCACCCAGACCAAAGAGGACACCGAAGGTGGAGACCAGGTTCTCCTTGGCGATGAGGGCGTTGATGGAGGCAGCGGTGGCCATCCAGTTGTCGGCACCCAGCGGGGCAAAGATCCAGGAGATCAGGCCGGCGAGACCCTTGAGCAGGGAGAACTCGATGGCCTCCTCGCCCGCGGGGATCTCCATGCCGTCGAGGAAGCCGAAGGCGCCGTCGACGATACCGAAGTTGGAGAGGAACCACACCACAACGGCGGCGGCGAAGATGATCGTACCGGCCTTCTTGACGTAGGCGCTCACGCGCTCCCACACGTGCAGCCACCAAGACTTGATGGAGGGCATGTGGTAGTCAGGAAGCTCCATGACAAACGGAGCGGGCTCGCCCTCGAAGGGCTTGGTCTTCTTCAGCATGATGCCGGAGATGATGATGGCGGCAAGGCCGAGGAAGTAGAACATCGGAGCTACCCACCAGCCGTCGGAGCCACCGATGAGCACGCCCATGACGAGGGCGATGATCGGCTGCTTGGCGCCGCACGGGATCATGGTGGTGAGCATGGCCGTCATGCGACGGTCCTTCTCGTTCTCAATGGTCTTGGTGGCAAGGACGCCCGGAACGCCGCAGCCCGAGGAGACGAGCATGGGGATGAAGGACTTGCCAGAGAGGCCAAAGCGACGGAACACGCGGTCCATGACGAAGGCCACGCGGCTCATGTAGCCGCAGTCCTCGAGGAAGGACAGCAAGACGAACAGGACGAACATCTGCGGGATGAAGCCGAGCACGGAGCCCACGCCGCCGATGATGCCGTCGAGCACGAGGCTCTTCACGACGTCGGAGATGCCGATGGAATCGAGCCAGCCCTCAACGGCGCCGGGGATGGAGGGAACATAGCCCTCGAAGTCGGCCGGGTCGGGCTCCTCGGTGGAGGCAACGACGGCGTCGGCGAAGTCGGAGGCGGTCACGGAGTCGATGACCTCGAGCTGCTGGCCGTCCTCGAGCACGGGCTCGCCCTCGGCGTCAAGGTTGGTCACGACCTCGGGATCCTCGTCGCCCTCGGCGGCGAGCAGGTAGTTGCCGTCCTCGTCGTGCACGGGCACGTCGGTGGCAACGACGCTTGCGGCCTCGGCGGCAAAGGCGTCAACCGTGGCGAGGGCGTCGGCGTCCTCCGGATCCTCCTGGTAGGCCGAGACTGCCTCGGAGACCTCGTCGGTGTCGTAGCCGGCGTCGGCAGCGGCGGCCAGGAACCCGTCGATCTTGTCGCCGTAGAGGCCCTCGGCATACTCGTCGGAGGCGTCGGTGTAGGCCTGCTCACCAGCGGCGTTCACAAAGAAGCCGTCGCCGAAGAGGTTGTCGTTCACCCAGTCGGTACCGGCGGTACCCACGGTGGAGATGGCGATGTAGTACACGAGCGTCATGACAACCACGAAGATGGGGAGGCCCAGGATGCGGTTGGTGACTACCTTGTCGATCTTCTCGGAGGTGGTGAGCTGCTTGGGGGCCTTCACCACGCAGGCGTCCATCACGCGGGCGATCCACTCATAGCGGTCGGAGGTGATGATGGACTCGGCGTCGTCCTCGCGGGCAGCCTCGACGGCCTTGATGAGAGCCTCGAAGCCATCGAGCTCGGTGTTGGAGAGGACGAGCGGCTCGATGGCGGCGGCGTCGCGCTCGAAGACCTTGATGGCAAACCAGCGCTCGAGGCTCTTGTCGCACCTGCCGGCGATGCCCCGCTGGATCTTGGCGAGGGCATCCTCGACCTCGTCGGAGAACACGCGGGCGGCAGCGCTCACCTTGCCGGCCTTGCCGGCGGCGATGGCGCGCTTCACGAGCTCGTCGGTGTTCTTCTCGCGAAGAGCGGACACCTGCACGACCTCGCAGCCCAGCTCGGCGGAGAGCTTGGCGGTGTCGATCTTGTCGCCGCGCTTCTCGAGCAGGTCGAGCATGTTGAGGCCCAGCACCACGGGCAGGCCACACTCGAGGATCTGTGTGGTGAGGTAGAGGTTGCGCTCGAGGTTCGTGGAGTCCACGAGGTCAATCACCGCGCCCGGGCGGTTCTTGATGAGGTAGTCGCGCGAGACGACCTCCTCGGGCGAATACGGGGAGAGCGAGTAGATGCCGGGCAGGTCGGTGAAGGTGACGGACTTGTCGCCCTTCCAGACGGCCTCCTTCTTCTCAACCGTAACGCCGGGCCAGTTGCCCACATAGCCGTTGGAGCCCGTGAGGGCGTTGAACAGCGTGGTCTTGCCGCAGTTAGGGTTACCTGCGAGCGCGATGTACATGCGGTCTTCCATGACTCCCTTTCTTGATATGTGCCGGGGGCGGGGTCTGCCCCCTGGGTCCGTCAATATGGCAGCGGACTCGTTTTGCCTTTGGCCGGCGTCCCCACACGCCAGCCATTGCGTCGGCCGCCTCCCCACGGGACGGCGGCGACACGTGCCGCGGCAGCGCCGCGACCGGGGCCTTACTCCGGCTCGACCTCGACCTTCTCGGCCTCATCCTTGCGGATGGACAGCTCGTAGCCACGAACCGTGAGCTGCAGCGGGTCGCCGAGCGGGGCCACCTTGACCACCTTGACCTTGGCGCCCTTGGTGAGGCCCATGTCCATGATGCGGCGCTTGACGGCGCCGGTGCCGGTGAGTGCCCTCACCGTGCAGGAGGACCCTACGGGGATGTCCCTGAGCGTAGTCACCTTTTCCCTCTCCTTCTTTTCATCTCGCGCCAGCGCCGAGGCGCCGGCTTGGAACGACATAGGTTCACACGCGGCCCGCCCGTGCGGGGGCATGAGGATGACGCGCCAGGCAGGGCCTGGCCGCAAGACGCGGCGCGGGGCCGCGCGTATGCGCTAGTTGGTGTAGATGTGCATGGCAGTGGTGCGGTCAACGCCCAGCTGTGCGCCCTTCACCGTGACGATGGTGCCCGAGGCACCGCTCTGGCTCACGATCTTGGCCTCGGCACCCTCGACGAAGCCAAGGTTCTCGAGGTGACGGCGCATCTCCTCATTGCCGCTCACCTTCACCACACGCACCGTGTCGCCCTCGTGCGCCATTGCAAGCGGCAGTCGCGCGCCCTGAGCCGTATTGGCCATGTACTCATCTCCTACGGTTGACCTCCGGTGCCACAGATGCGACGAAACTCGCCTCAAGCTTCCTCCATGCCGTTTGCGTACCTGCACTGAGCTGCGGGTTTGCTAGTCACGAGGAGTGAGCCGAGCGAGAATCCGGAGAAGTTATGTTGTTCTAACTCGGAGTAGTATGAAACTAACTTATAGGTGAGTCAACCGTGGTGAACCTAATTTGTCACAGCGAGACAAATTCGTGTGGCCGCGTATGGGGCGACGGCACCCGCTGGCGCCGCGAGGACAAAAGCCGCGCCCGAATAAGCGCCCGGAGAGCCGTGAGATGCGCGGATGAGGCGGCCCTGGCTCGTGGCCCGTTGGGGCGCTGCAGGGTAGCTGGCCGGCAGACGGGCATCCGGCCAGGGCGGGCGCGGCTATAAGCCGTACTTGCTCACCGCGCGGCGAATGGCCGCTCCCCAGGGCTTTAGGATGGCGAACAGAAAGCCCGCCGTAGCCACGCTATGGATGAGGTCGAAGGGAAGGGCCGCCGCAAACGCGAGCGCCATAGCCTGCCAAGTGAGGGGTCGCGCAAAGCCCAGCACGTAATATCCGTTGAGGATGAGCCCGTACACGAGGCCCGAGGCGAGCCCCCAGGCACAGAGCACGCGCGGATGATCGTTTGCCCCATGTTCTGCGAGCACGCCCGCGATATAGCCCACGAGGCCCCAGGCATACATCTGCCAGGGCGTCCAGCTGCCCTGCCCAAAGAAGAAGTTGGAGATGAGCGCCGCAAGCGCACCCACCACAAACCCGCTGCGGCGGCCGAGCGCAGCGCCCGCCACGATGGCGACGGCACTCACGGGCTTTACGTCGGGCACGGGGGCAAAGAGCACGCGCCCCGCCGCGGCGAGCGCCGCGAGCACCGAGGTGGGCATGAGCTGGCGCAGCGCCGGGCGGCTCGCCTCAAAGCTGGCGAAGAGCAAGGCTATGGCGGCGAGCGCCACCATGAGCGTGAGGCCGGCGGCAGCGTCTATGCCCGTCGCGCCAAGGGCGACGAGCACCGCGGGCACCGCAAGGAGCATGGGCAGCTCAAGGACAGCAAGGACGCGGCTCATCTAGACCATCCAAGCGTCGGCGAGATAGTCGCGCGTGGGCTGGGTGCAGGCAATCTGCCCGTCGAACAGAAGCGACACGCGGTCTGCCACCGCCTCAATAAAGGGCAGGTCATGCGATATGAGCACGATGGTGGCACCCTCGCGCGCCGCCGCGAGCAAGCGCCGCGCCACCCGTGCTCGCTCACGAACGTCGAGCCCCTTGGTGGGCTCGTCGAGCAGCAGGAGGCGCGGGCGCACGAGCAGGAGCTTCTCGAGTGCCAGCAGCTGCTGCTGGCCGCCGGAGAGGTCGTAGGGGTGACGCTCGGGCGCGTCGGCGAGGCCCAGGCGCTCGAGTGCCTGGGCCACCTCGCGCTCGCCGTAGGCACCCGAGCTTGCGCTCCATGCCATGAGCTCCTCGCGCACGCTCTGGCAGGTGAGCACGCTCTTGGGGTTTTGCGGCAGCAGCGCCTGCGAGGCGGCCGCCGCGTTGCGCACACGCCCGCGCTGGGTGCGGAGCGCACCGGCAAGTGCCGAGAGCAGCGTGGTCTTGCCTGAGCCGTTGCCTCCCACGAGGGCCCGGATCTCTCCCTCGGCAAGGGAGAGGGAGAGCTCGCGCAGCACCCACGGGCGCTCACGTGCATAGCGCTGCCAGAGGCCGGAGGCGCACAGGAGCTCGCGCGCCTCCCCTACCTCGGTCGCATTGGTGCGGAGGGGCGCTTGGGCGCCTGCCGTGGCGGGCTCGTCCGCCTCCACGCGCGGCACGGCCGCCGCCACGTGCGAAGCGCCCGGCTCGTCCGCCGCGTGCGATGCGCCCGCTGCAACTGGCTCGCCGGCCGCCGCGGCCTCCTCAACAAGCCGCACGAGCGAGGGCTGCTCTGCCAGCTCGGCCAAGGCGCACGGGCGCACGCCACCCTCGCCTGTAAGCATATAAGCGCAGGTGGCATAGGGCACCATGGCGGGCGCGTCGTGCGTGGCAACCACCACGGTGATGCCCAGCTCGCGATTGGCGCGGAACAGGAGCGACAAAAAGCCCTTGGCCGCCACTGGGTCGAGCATGGAGGTGGGCTCGTCGAGCAACAGAACGCGCGGGCGCATCACGAGCACCGAGGCCAGAGCCACGAGCTGGCGCTGGCCGCAGGAGAGCTCGGCTGTGTGGGCGCCAAACCACGGCCCCATGCCGAGGAAGTTGCAGGCCTCCGCCACACGACGGCGCATCTGGGCTGGCTCTGTCCCCAGGTTCTCGAGGCCAAAGGCCAGCTCGTGCCATACCGTATCGCAGACGATCTGCGCCTCCGGGTTCTGGAACACCAGCCCCACGGAGCGCGCCGAGGCCACGGCGGAGAGCCCGCCTGCGGCCTCGCCACACACCTCAACCTCGCCAGAAAGCTCGCCCTGAGGCGCAAGCTCGGGCTTGGCCAGGCGCAGAAGCGTCGACTTGCCCGAGCCGGTGGCGCCCACCACGAGGGCAAAGGCGCCCTGCTCCACCTCAAACGAGACATGGGAGAGCACGGGTGCCGCGCCTTGCGCAGAGCCCGCATAGGAGAAGCTCACGTCATGAAACGCCAGCGCAGGCGGCCTTAGCGACTGAGACACGCAACCCTCCACTCTCGAACACGGCCGGCAAGCTCGGAGCCCGCAGGCAGCAAAAACAGCACGGCCATGGGCAGGTAGCCCCACCACGCCACAAGGCGCGGCATCGTGGGATAGAAGCGCCATTGGCTGCAGGCCACCCAGGCAAGCAGGGCACACAGGCACGTAAGCGCAAGGATACCAGCCACAGCCAGCGCGTCGCGCGCGGAGAAGCGCTCGCGCTGCCAGCTCGTGCGCCTCTCGCCCGACTCCCAGCCGCGCGCCCGCATCGCGTCGGCACGCTCGATGGAATCCTCGAGCGCCCAGCTCAGCAGCACGCCCGAGGTCGTGGTGAGGCGCTGCAGCAGGCTGGGGGCGGTACCCGCCGCCGTGGTGGCCTCGCGCGCCTGGCGCACCTGCTCGCCCCGGCGCACGAGCTGGGGCATGAGCTGCGCCGTGAGCGATGCCACCAGCGGCACCGAACGCGCCTTGCGCGCCGCAAGCGCAAGCAGGCGGTCTTGGCTGAGCACGCAGGCGGCAATGGCGCACCACACAGCCACGGCCACCACGAGCGCTCCCATGCAGGCGCCGTAGGCCAGGCTCTCGGCATATATGGCCACGGGCCCCAGCTTGGTCACAAGCGTGGAGCCCGAGGCGGAGAACAAGGGGTTGGCGAGGCACACGAGCGCAAGCAAGGGCAGCTGCCAGCGCAGGCTCGCGAACGTAGGTGCCACCCCGCGCATATACGCCGAGGTCACAAGCGCGCAGGCAAGCGAGAGCGTCGTGATGACGGGGTGCGCCGCGCACATGGTGAGCCCAAGGATCGCCGAGAAGCACAGCACGGGCACCACGGAGTGGCGCGTCTCAAAGGCGGCAGCGTTAGTACTCAACGTTTGCATACCACCAATACACCGCATCTCCGTCTGAAAGTGCATAGGCCGAGCACGACTTGTTGGGCGTGGAGCCGTTGACCGCATACATCCAGCCACTCATGCCGCCGTGCTCCTTCTCGGCCAAGCCGCCGATGGCGCTTACGTAGATGCCGTAGGCGGTGCTCGAGGCGTTGACGCTCGCGCCCGAGGCGAGCAGCGCGTCATAGACCGAGGAGCCCGGTGCGAGCGTGACCGTAGTGCTGG
>Cebus_capucinus_imitator_PRJNA485217_SSR046__coassemble_2114_pt1 | contig 6614 bp, 6 predicted proteins | sample Cebus_capucinus_imitator_PRJNA485217_SSR046__metabat2_low_PE_008 | metagenome-assembled genome bin Cebus_capucinus_imitator_PRJNA485217_SSR046
CCCACGCAGGCACCGGCACAGGCGGCGGCGAACACGGCAAGGTTGATCTCGTCGTAGCTAAAGGCCACCATCGACATGCCGGCCATGACCACCATCACGGTGCCGCCCGCAAGGCCGTCGAGGCCGTCGGTGAGGTTTACCGCGTTGGAGAGGCCCGCCAGCAAGAGGAACACGAAGAACAGGTAGAGCCAGGGAATGCGAACGCCGCCGACGTCTGTGGTGAGCACGCCCAGGTCGACGGTGAAGCCGCCGGGGAACCGGATGGCCGCAGAGACGCCCACCCAGTTCACCGCAACGAGGCAAAAGGCCACGGAGATGGCGATGAGGCCGGCCATCTTCTGCGAGGGCGTGAGACCAAGTGAGCGGCCGTGGCTCACCGACTCCACGTCGTCGAGCAGGCCGAGCAGGCCGGTGGCAAAGGTCGCCAGCACGCAGAGGATGAGATCGGGCGTCCAGCGGGCAAAGAGCAAAAGCGTGAGCAGCACGCCGCCCAGGATGACGACGCCACCCATGGTGGGCGTGCCCTGCTTGACCAGGTGGGTCTGCGGGCCGTCGGCGCGCACCTGCTGCCCGATGCCGTCCTTGCGCATGAGCCTGATGAACGCCGGCATGGCGCAGGCCGTGATGAGCCCAGCCACAAAGAGGGCGACAAATACCTGATACGTGGGGTATTGAGATCCAATGAGCAGTCCCGTGAGCATGCTAGCCCCTCACCGCCTTTACAAACCGGTCGAGCTGCGCCGCGCGCGACGCCTTAACGAGCACGAGGTCAGAGGACGCAAGCACACAGGGCAGCACCTCGATGAGCGCCTCCACGTCTGCCACGCGCACGATCTTGTCCTCCGAGAAACCCATGAGCGTAGCCGCGCGCTCCATGTGGTCTGCGCGCTCGGTACCCACGATCACGAGCATGTCGAGGGGCTTGGCGGCGGCGTAGGCGCCCACGAGCTCATGCAGGCGCGCCTCCTCGGCACCCAGCTCGCCAATCTCGCCGAGCACCGCGATCCTCCTGCCGCCCTCCTCCACACGCATGCCGCACAGGGCATTGAGCGCGGCCGCCGTGGAATCGGGGCTGGCGTTATACGAGTCGTCGATGATGCGGCAGCCGCAGGCGGCGCGCACCACCTCGGTGCGCATGCGCGTGGGCGCAAGCTCGGCCAGAGCCGCCACGGCACGGGCAGGGTCTGCCCCCATGTGCGCCGCCACCGCGAGCGCGAGCAGGTAGTCGGGCACCACCTGGGCACCCGTGAGCGAGAGCTTGGTCTCAAAGCGCTCGCCTGCGGCAAGAGCGCCCACGGCCTCGCGCACGCAGACGGCAAAGCTCGGGTGCGCCTCGTCGTCGAGCGCCACATCGGCCGCCGCCACGCTCGAGCGCTCGGATGCGCCCACAAGCGTCACCGGCACGCCGGCGGGAGCGGCAAAGTCTCGCTCGATGAAGGCGGCAAAGTCGTTCTCCGCCGTCATGAACAGACGTGGCTCGGGCTCCACGCTCGACGCCGGGGCATCCGCGAGCGGGGCCACGATCTCGCCCTTGGCGCGGGCGATGTTCTCGCGCGAGCCCAGAAGGCCGATGTGGCTCGTGCCCACGTTGGTGATCGCCGCCACGCGCGGGCGGGCGCAGGCAGCCAGACGGTCAATCTCGTGCGGATGGTTCATGCCCATCTCCACCACGAGCACCTGCGCGTCTTGCGGCGCCTCAAACAGCGTCATGGGCACGCCTATGAGGTTGTTGTAGTTGCCTGCGGTGGAGTGCACCTTGTAGCGGGTGCCCAGCGCCGCGGCGAGCATGTCTTTTGTGGTGGTCTTGCCCACAGAGCCCGTGACGCCCACCACGCACCAGTCGCGCCCGGCTCGCCACCACGCGGCCAGGCGCAGCATAAACTCCTCGCCCGCCTCGGACGTGTCACCGCAGATTCGCAGAAGCGCGGCACCGCGGCTCTCGGCCTCGGCCACAAGCTCGGCCGTGGGCTCGCGGGTCACGGCAACGGCAGCGGCGCCCGCCGCAAGAGCCGCGGCGGCGTAGTCGTTGCCGTCAACGCGCTCGCCCGGAAAGGCCACAAAGAGCGCGCCCGCACCCGCCTTGCGCGAGTCGATGGCCACGCTCGTGATGCGCGCCTCGGCCGCACCTGCCACAAGGGTGGCCTGCGTGGCCGCACATACCTCAGAGGCAATGCAATCGATCATCAGAAATCTCTCCCGTCGGGGCGCGTGCGAGCTAGTTGCTCGGCTTCACGCCTAGATCCGTAAGGGCCTCACTCATGATAGCCGAGAACGCAGGCGCCGCAGCCGTGCCGCCGTGCTGCGCGGTGCCGTAGATGCCCACGTACACGAGCACGGAGGGGCTGTCGGCATTGGCAAAGCCCACAAACGAGCTCAAGAAGTGGTCCTCGGCATAGCCGCCCTCCGTGGAGGCCTGCTCGCCGGTGCCGGTCTTGCCAGCCACGGTGTAGCCCTCAACCGAGGCACTCTTGCCCGTACCGGCATCGACCACGCCCACCATGTCGTTGGTGACGAGCGCCGCCGCCTCCTCGGAGATGGCGCGAGTGCCCTCGCCCCAATCAACCTTCTCCTCGCCCTTCTGCACGAGGAAGTGCGGGGTGGTGAGCACGCCCTTGTTGGCAATGGCGCCCACCGCGCGCACAAGCTGGATGGAGGGGAAGGCGATGCCCTGGCCAAAGGCCGTGGCGCCCGCCGTGGCTCCGGTATAGTTCTCGAGCTTGGTGACCAGGCCCTCGGCCTCGCCCGGGAAGTCCACGCCCGTCTTGGAGCCAATGCCAAAGCGCTCCAGGCCGCTCGCGAGCTTCTCGGCGCCTATGGCGTAGCCCACCATGGCCGCGCCCGCGTTGGACGAGCGCCGCATGATCTCGTGAGGCGTCATCTCCATGGTGTCGGAACGGTTGTCGTCGTCGCCCACGAGGTCGTCGCCCACCTTGACCTTGGCAGGCACCGTGAAGGTGGAGTTGGCGTTGATGGTTCCCGTGTCATAGCCAATGGCCATGGTGAGGGTCTTGAAGGTGGAGCCCGGCTCGTAGGAGTCGGAGACGGCCGAGAGCTTGAGCGCCTCGTTGGTGAGGGTTGAGCTGTCCGTGGGGTTATAGAGCGGCAGAGACGCGGCCGCCAGGATCTCGCCCGTCTCCGGGTCGGTCACCACGACGTTGCCCGACTTTGCGCTCGCGTCCTCCACGGCCTGGGTGAGCTGCTCCTCGGCCACGCGCTGAACGTTCACGTCGAGCGAGACGATGATGTCGGTGCCGTCGGTGGCGTCGTGTATCTCGTAGGCGCCGCCCGCGATGGGCGTACCGTTTTTGCTGCGCTCGAGCACCTTGGTGCCGTTCTCGCCGCTCAGCAGCTCGTCGTACTGCAGCTCGAGGCCGGAGAGGCCATGGCCGTCGGTGCCGATGAAGCCCAGCACCTGGCCTCCCACCCCGTCATAGGGGTAGATGCGCTTGAAGCTCTCCTCGCCATAGACGCCGCCGACCTTGCGGCTGCTGAGCTCGGCGATGACCTCCCTTGCGAGCGTGGTGTCTACCTGGCGCTTGATGTAGGCATAGGTGATGTCCTGCGAGACGATCTCGAGGTAGTCTGCCTTGTCGCCACCCAGCTTCTCGGCCAATACCTCCGCCGCGCCGTTCTTGTCAGTAATGGCAGTGGGGTCGCACACGAGGTCGCGACACTCCACGCTCGTCGCAAGCACGTTGCCGTTGCGGTCGTAGATGGTGCCGCGCTTGGCGGAGATGGTCACGTCCTGCGCGTAGAGGGCCTCGGCGCGCTTGGTGAGCCCCGGGGCGTCAAATATCTGCAGCTTTATGAGGGCACAGGCCATAAGCGCAATGGCGACCCCCAACAAGCGCGGAAAGCCCTTTGGGGCAGGCGCCGAGGGCGCCACCGCACGCCGGCTCTCGCGGGCGCGCAGCTCCTCGTCATAAGAAGACGCGCGCCCGCCCCTGCGCGGAGCCTGCGTGCGTCTGCCACGGCGATTGTCGTATCTGTTGTTTCGTCTTGTCATAAGGGAGTAGTTTAGCCCATGCGGAACGTCTACGCCAAACCGTCAACATCGGCGGCGTTTGAACCGGCGGTGGAGCCATCGCCCTCGGTCTGCTGCACGCCCTCGAGCGAGGCGCCCGTGGAGGCCGCGTCCGCAGCGTCTGCGGAAGAGTCGCTCGTGGAGGCGTCGGCGGTGGCGCCCCCGGCCGTGTCCTGCTCGGCGGCAGATGCCGCGGCGGCGTCGCCGGCGCTCATCTGCTCGGCGGCACCGGCAGATACCATGCCGTAGGTCTGCGTGGCGATACGCTCGATGCGCGAGGTGCTCGAGAGCACGGAGCGCTCGATGCGCAGGTCGTTCTGGTCGGACTGCGCCTGCTTGAGCTCGGTGCGCATGGAGGTGTTGTTGGCAAGGGTGCCCACCGCGGAGGAGAAGATGGCCACGCGGCAGACGGCGATTGCCGCCACCACGAGGGCAACGACGGCAAACACCTTTACCTTAGAGAGAAACTGCGGGCTGACGCCTTGGCGCACCTGGGCATCGAGGCCCCTTCCCTCAACGACCTCAAAGGACGGCCTGGAACTATGATGCGGCCGCCCCGAGACGGGGACGTCGAGGTTATAGGCCTCAGAACCCATGTACATGACAATCATCCCTGCTGCAAATAGCGTGTGAGTAGTGCGATGGTGGTGCGTTTGAGCTGCGTTATGGTGCGTGGTGGTGCTGGGTGCTTCGTTTAGGGTGCGTTGCTATGCAAAACGGCCAGGGCCGGAATTGCCGAGCAGGTGGCCTTGCGGCCCGCGCATGCTGGGTTCTGGGCAAGCGCAGGCAGACGAAAGCCAGCTTGCGCTATGCGTCGAGCTTGATGCACACGCGTGTTTTGGCGCTGCGGGCACGTGGGTTGTGCTCCAGCTCCTCGGCGCCGGCCTCGAGCGGACGGCGCGTCTTGACGCGGATGATCGGCACGTTGCCGCACACGCACACCGGAAGATCCGGCGGGCAGGTGCACCCCTGGGAGAACTCGTGGAACAGGTGCTTCACGATGCGATCCTCGAGCGAGTGGTAGCTGATGACGGCGATGCGTCCGCCGGGGTTTGCCCAGCGAATGGCCGCCTCAAGGCCGCGCTCGAGCACCTCAAGCTCGTGGTTAACCTCGATGCGCAGGGCCTGGAAGGTCTTGCGCGCGGGGTGGCCTCCACGGCGGCGCGCTGCCGCAGGTATGGCCGCCTTGATGGCGTCAACCAGCTCGAGGGTCGTCTCGATGGGCTCTGTGGCCCGGCGACGGCAGATCTCGCGCGCAATGCCGCGCGCAAACTTCTCGTCGCCATAGAGTGAGAGAATCCGGGCGAGGTCGGCTTCGTTGTAGGTGTTGATGACCTCAGCTGCGGTTTGGGTGTGTGTTCCCGGATCCATTCTCATGTCGAGGGGTGCGTCCTCGTGGTACGAGAACCCCCTCTCGGGGATGTCGAGTTGCGGTGACGAGACGCCGAGGTCGAACAGGAAGCAATCCACGCCAGGTACCTCGGCGGAGACGAGCAGCTCGTCCAGGTTGCCGAAGTTGCCCTTGAGGAAGAGGTGCTGGCCCTCGGGCACCTCGCGCTCAAAGCGCTCGGTGGCGGCAGCCAGTGCCATGTCGTCCTGGTCGATGCCAATGGAAAGCCCGCTCGGGGCCACGCGCTTCGCGAGCTCGACCGTATGGCCGGCTCCCCCCAGCGTGCAGTCGCAAACGATCTCTCCGGGCTTGGGGCCAAGCTCTCGCAAGACCTCCCCCAGCATCACGGGTACGTGCCGATATTCCTCTGTCAATGCCAACACCTCCGCTAGTCCATCGCGTCGAGCAGCGCGTCAAGGTCGTCCTCGACCTCGGCCTCGAGCTCGCTCCACTTCTCCGTGCTGTACACGCAGAAGTGATCGGCGTCGCCAACGACGACTACCTCCTTGCCGAGAGCAACCTTCTCGAGGTCTCCCTCGGGAAGCTTGCCGAGCGCCACGCGACCGCTCTTGTCGAGCTCAACCGTCACCGTCTTGGCGTTGCGAGCTTCTTCTCTTTTGCGAGCTGATTATTGAGATCTTTTTCTAAAGCGATGAAAAGATCGTGGGTAGCGCCGCGTTGGGTACCTTTGTCGATAAAAAAGAATGTCTTGCTGTAAGTCGTTAGCACTCGGATCGCCCGTCGGTTGATCATGTCGGGAAGATCGCCTTTTTGCGGCTGCATGATGTGATCCATATTGATAGCCAGTTCAGCTTTATCATTTTGCAACGGCGGCGGTTTTTCCGTCGAAGATACCGGGGCTGAGACGGCAAACAGTAAGGCGAGAAGGCAGGCGGAAAGCGTCGCCAGGCGACGCTGAAAACCGAAGATGTTCATGATGCGACACTCTGCAGGGAGATGGTTATATTTTAGACAATTCATACGCTCTCCCGCGTCTTTTTCTGCTTACCTCCATTGCGTCGGTACGGCGGAAGAGGTATTACCGTTTCCGCTATAATACAAAAGAAGGAGGTACAGCCCTCCCTGTAGAATATTTTTTATTTGTGATCGCTAATCACTTATTTAACCTGATGGACTATCAAAATGATATTTTTGTCTGTTATTTAAAATCTATTGTAAGGTTATTTATAGCCTCTGCAT
>Cebus_capucinus_imitator_PRJNA485217_SSR046__coassemble_2189_pt1 | contig 6332 bp, 9 predicted proteins | sample Cebus_capucinus_imitator_PRJNA485217_SSR046__metabat2_low_PE_008 | metagenome-assembled genome bin Cebus_capucinus_imitator_PRJNA485217_SSR046
GCGCACAAGGGGAGCCACGGCACGAGCGAACGCACGACAGAGGGGTTGTAGCCCTGGGCGGCCTTGCAGGCGCGCTCAGCAAGCTCGGGCTCGATGAGGCCCAACTCCTGCAGGGCACCAAGCGTGGCGGCAGACACCATTCCACGTGGCGCCTGCCTGCGCACGCTCGCGAGCCAGCCCTGAGAGGGCTCGCCGGCGCGGGCGCGGGCGAGCTGGGAGGCGTCCTCGGCGTCGAGGGCGCGGTAGCGCAGGCGCTGGTAGGCAAGGCCCACGCCCCATGCCGCGCAGGCTAGCCCCAGGCCCAAAGGCGCGCTGAACAGGGTCGTGTACATTCTCCCTCCTTTTTTTGACGAACGGCAGAAAAAGGCGGGCGCAGGCAATTGCCCACACCCGCCTTGCGCGCGTGCCGCTATGCAGATCCGACAGCCGGGACACGGCACGCGCGGGGCGACTGGCTACGGAGTGTTGGTGGTGACGGACTGAAGGCTCTTCGTGATGGTAGTAAGCTTGTCCTTCATGGCACCGGAGAGGGCCGTGAGGCCGCCGATGATGGCCACGGCGATGAGGGCCACGATGAGGATCCACTCGATGGAACCCTGGCCGGAGAGGCTCTGCTCCTCGAGGGACTCTCGGGAAAGCGCGTTGATAACAAAGTCGCTCATTATGCTTCCTTTCATGCGAGAGATGTGAGGTTTCGCTCCTAGGTGGTAGCAGCCTTCTCAACAGCATCTTTAACAGTGTTAAGCTTGTCCTTCATAGCACCGGAGAGGGCCGTGAGACCGCCAATGATGGCCACGGCGATGAGGGCCACGATGAGGATCCACTCGATGGAACCCTGGCCGGAGAGGCTCTGCTCCTCGAGGGACTCTCGGGAAAGCGCGTTGATAGCAAAGTCGCTCATCATGCTTCCTTTCTTACTGACAGAAGTCCACTAGTTACCGGTTGTGGCATTTTTAATAGTATTAGTCACAGTATCGAGCTTGCCCTTCATCTGCGTAGACAGGGCCGTGAGGCCGCCGATGATGGCAACGGCGATGAGGGCCACGATGAGGATCCACTCGATGGAGCCCTGACCGGAGAGGGCCTGGCTCTCCATGGCCTCACGGGACATGGCAGTATCAAAGAGTTCCAGCATTTCCTTACCTTTCAGAACCTGGCGAAGACCCGTGCGCCCTCGCTCTTGACGTAGCCATTTAAGCTCCCCGGCCTAATTGCTACAAGGTTTATCCCATTAATGGGATTAGAGGCCCGCCTTGCCTACCTGAGTCGCCTTTGGGGTAGAGTTAGACTTGTCAACCATAAGCGTCAGCACTCGGCCCAGGCTGTCCGGGAGGCTCCCACCCATCGCGTGCACCATGCGGATGTAGGCATACAGGGGAATGGGCGTACGGGCGTTGATGTAGCGGTTGATGGTAGAGCGCGGAATGCCCGTCTTCTTGGAGAGCTCCACGCACGTGAGCCGGCTCCCCTCCAGCAGATGCTTCAGCTCCACCGAAACAGCCTTGTTAAACAAGTAGGTTGACATTTTGGGTGCCTCCTAATTGGATTACTTAGCCATATGTCTGACAAGGCGCATTTTTATAAACTTCAAAATGTAGTACAACTCGGCATATCCCATATATGGCCAGCTAGAGTTGCGCGCGGGGGGTAAGGTATGCGTTCGCTAATATGGAACACACCCGCATATTCTGAGAGCTCTAGAGCTCTATGTAACTGACACCCCATTGATAGCATTTAGAGAGGAAGGTCACAGAATGTCCAAAGATGAGCACGTCGAGAACCTCGAGAATGTGACGTTTAGCCAGCTTGTGGCTGAGGTCTTTGAGCGCGAGCAGGCGAGTCTGGACAAGGGTACCAAGGCCAAGCAGGAGGGCAAGGCTGGCACGGGTGACGCGGCGTTCACCCTCAGCGTGGCCGCACGAGTCGCGCTCGTGCTCGTGCTCATCGCCGTCGTGGGCACCCTGCTGCTCTCCCTCATCGTGTAAGGGAGCCAGGCCGCCCGTGCCCGCGTGGGCCTTGCGGGTCGCCTTGGGCCTTGTGCCACACACGCGGCCCACGCGGGCACGGGCGGGCACGGGCGGCCCTTTGCCCTACTGCACAGATGGGCTGTACATGGGCTGCGCAGGGCCTACGCGTGCAGCCTCGCGCAGGGGCTGCGCCTCGCGCGCGCAGGCTATGGCCGCGGCAGGCGCAAGGGCGCGCAAAGGCCCATGCAGGACGGGCAAGGGAACAATGGGGGCGGAAGCCCGGGCGTAGACTCTGCCCGGCCTTCCGCCCCCTTTTGCGTGGCCATGCGCAGGCCCGCTACTGTGGCTGGCGCCCCCAACCATAGCAGCGTGCCACAAGGCAGGGCCGGTCGCCATGCGCGACCTAGGACCGCCAACCATGCAGACCGGGCGTCAAGGCGGGCCGGTCGCCATGCACGCCCTCGGCCAACAAAAAAGGGGCTGCAGCCAATACGGCATGCAGCCCCCATGGGTACGAGACTCCCCTAGAGCTTCTCGAGGTCAACCTCGCCAAACATCGCGGCCTCGGGCGAGGCGTGCTTGGGGGCAGGCTTGGCCTTGTCGCCCTCGCCCGTCTTCTTCTCGGCACCCTCCTTGGCCTTGGAGGCCTCCATGCGCTCCTTGGCACGCGTGACGCTTGCAGCAAAGCGGTTGTGGCCGGCAGCGGTGGCCTCGTCGAGCGAGTCGTCCTGCTCGAGAATGCTGTTGAGCCAGTTGTTCCACATCTCGTCGCTGGGGGTGCTGAAGGCAAGCGGGTCGTTGGCGCCCGCGCTCGTGGCATTGCCAAACACGCGCTCGGTCTGGGTGAGGCGCGAGGCGCTGTCGACGATGGAGCCCATGGAGTCGACGAACTCGGTGACCTGGGTGCGGATGGACTCGTCACGGCTCTCGATGTCGTGGACGAGGCGGAAGAACTCGCCCATCACGCCGCCAAACTCGCCGTGGCCCACCGTGATCTGCTCGCGCATCTCGGCCAGCGACTTCTGGATCTTCTCCACCTCGGTGTCGATGGTCTCCTGCGCCTCGGAGGCCTTGCGCTTAGCCTCGTCCTCGGCGTCCTTGATGATGGCGCGCGCCTCTCGCTGGGCGGCCGCGACGGTGTCTTTGGCCTCCTTTTCGGCGGCGTCAATGCGCTTCTTAGACTCCGTCATTGCCCGGGCAATGAGCTGCTTGCCTGCCGCCTCGATCTTGGAGGCAGAGCCGCTCGCGCGGTCGAGCTCGGCGGCGAACTCCATCTGGAGGTTCTCCAGCTCGGCGACATGCTGCGCCTCAAGCTCGTCATACTTGGCCTTGAGCTCCTCATAGGCCTTCTTTGACTCGGAGAGCGCACGCGCAGCCTCGTCGGACACCGCAGCATGGGCAGACTTTGCCACCTGGGAGCGAAGCGCCTCCTGCTCCTCCTCGAACTTCTGCGAGGCACGCGCGAGAAGGTCGTCGTACATGTTGGCGAGCTGGGCGAGCGACTCCTTGACCTCTTCCTTGTCGTAGCCTCCCAGAAGCGCCTTCCTAAACGAGAGGTTCCTCAAGTAGGTGGCAATGGACTGCATCTCGGGCAAAGACTTTATGTTCATCCTGAATTCCCATCCTTACGCTGCGGATAGCTTTTTTGGTAGCTTATGCGCGGTTTGGGCTGCATGGAATACATTTCCCATATGTGGCCACGGCCAACCCTCAATTCCTAGCTTATTTGTAGGGTTTTTCTTTTTCTCGGGAATGACCACATTTGAGCATCTGCACGATATGGGGCCTGTTTTGGCCTTAGAACGCTACAGTACCAACACGTGCGAGAACTCTGCTTATAGTAAGTGAGGCAACATGAACACGCTCGACGCAATCTCAAACCGAAAGTCGATCCGCAGCTTCACCGGTGAGCCCGTGAGCCAGGAGGAGCTCGACCAGGTGCTCCACGCTGCCCAGTCGGCACCCGTGGTAATGGCCGACTACAACAACTGCATCCTCACTGTGGTCAAGGACCGTGAGGTTCTCGATCTCATCGAAGACGCCGGACGGGCGCTCTTCAACAGTGACGCCATGCCCAACCCGCTCTATGGGGCACCCACGCTCGTCTTGGTGTCCATGCGCATCTACCCCGGCCGCGAGGCGGCCATGTTTGCCAGCGCCGGCGCCATCGTGGAGAACATGGCCATCGCCGCAACCGACCTCAAGATAGGCAACTGCTGGATCTGGGCCTCCGTGACGGCCGTGCAGGGCAACAAGGAGATCTACGATCGCCTTGGCCTGCCCGAGGGCTTCACCCCATGCGGCTCTCTTGTACTCGGCCGCGCCGAGGAGCCCGTGGGCGAGCCCCGCGACCTTGGCAACCCCATTGCCATGACGGTCATCTAGCGACCCGAGACCCCTCAGGCGCCCACGTGCTCAGCGGCGCGCCTGGAGTCTATAGCCGCCCAGCGGCCATAGGAGGAGCAAGGCACCCGCAGCACAAAACACCCCAAGCCTCGTCCCTCCCCTCTCGTGAAAGCCCGCCCGACTGCGACTCGTCGGACGGGCTTGTTCGTAGCTATGTAGCGTGGCGTCTGGGGGCCGCGCGTCGTGGCGGCCAAGGGCCGCGTGACGCCGCCGAGGGTCGCGCCTACTCGTCCCAGAACCGGTCGTCGAGCACCTTGAAGCAGATCTTGCGCAGGCTTCCCGGGCGCTCGCCGGGGCAGGCGAGGTTGGGCATGTGGGGCTCGCCCACCACGAACACCGCAAAGCGGCCGTGCCCGAGCGAGCCCTCGAGCTCGATGGCCTCCTCGGAAGCAATCTCGCAAAGGCCGCCGTCTCCCTCCACGTCAAACTCGCCCAAAGGCACCGTTGCGCTCGGCGTCGTCCTGAAGCACTCGCGGCCCTCCACGTCCATCTGCACGTCAAGGTAGCGGCGGTGCACCTCGTAGGAGGCGTCCTCGGGCAGTCTCGTCTTGGTGTCCATGACGTTTGCGAACACCTTGGACCCCAAAATCTCGTGCCTGCCCGGCTCAAGGGCGTAGGGGTCATGCTCCTCGAGCCACGAGATCAGCACGTCTAGGCCCTTGTAGAGCCCGCGATAGCGCCCTATCTCACTCAAACCGTCATAGATCATTGGTGCCTCCTTTATTCTGAAATGCGCTTGGCATTAGGCAGACGACGCAGTTGGCCACATGAGCGTGGCCGCGCGCGTTTGGACGCCCGAGCGTGGCCACCCGCGCCCCGTCGTCTTGATCGCGTAGCATATCCATCCATTTTTCGCCGGTTTGAGAGCAAAAATGGATGAAAACGCTACCTGATTGGGCCCGGCACAGGAGCAGGTCGGCAGCCCGGGGCTGCCGCCTGATTGAACCCAGCGCAGGCGCAGGCCGGCTGGCGGGCGCCGAAGCGCCCTGCGGCTGCGCCCAGGCGCTTTAGGCTAGTGCGTTGCCGCCTCAAACCAGCTGGTGATGCTCGTGGGATGCGTGATGGCCGTGCCCGCACACACGCACCAGGCACCGGCGTCGAGGGCGGCACGCACGTCTTGGGGCGTGTGCACGCGCCCCTCGCAGTTGACGGCACACCCGGGGAACTCCTCGGCAGCCTGGCGCAGGAGCTCCACGTCGGGACCGTCGGCCATGGTGCAGTCGATGGCGGCCACGCCATGCGAGAGCGTGGTGGAGCAGATGTCGGCGCCGGCGGCAAAGCCCCGGCGCACGTCTGCGATGGTGGCACAGTCTGCCATGACGAGCGCCCCCGCCCCGTGCACCGCCTCAACGGCGTCGGCAAAGGTGGATCCGTCGGGACGCGGGCGGTCGGTGGCGTCAACGGCCACGATGTCGGAGCCGGCATACACGCAGGCAAGGGCATGGCGCACGGTGGGCGTGATGTAGACCCCCTCGTGACCCTCCTTCCACAGGCCGATGACGGGCACCTCCACCAAACCCTTGATGGCAGAGATGTCAGAGAGCCCTTGGCAGCGAATGGCGCCGGCGCCGCCAAGCTCGCAGGCGCGCGCCATCTGCGCCATAACGTGCGGCTCGCGCAGGGGCTCGCCCGGGTAGGCCTGGACGCTCACGACGAGCTTGCCTTTTAGCGAGGCGATCAGGGGATGCACGGACATGTGACGACCTTTCCTAAAACGAGGGGCGGGCAGGGAAAGCGCCTCGCCCGCCCCATGAGTGTGCGCTACAGAAGCTCGGCATAGCCGGGAGAGATGAGGTTCTCGGCAGCGCCGATGAGCGGGGCTCCTCCACCCAGCTCGCCAGAGACGATGGGCGTGGTGGCAACCGGCGGCATGGCCTGGCCGGCAAAGCCCTCGCGCATGGCGTCAGACCAGGTGGGGCCGCACTGGGCCACCGAGCCCGAAAGGATGACGCAGCTCGG
>Cebus_capucinus_imitator_PRJNA485217_SSR046__coassemble_2895_pt1 | contig 4673 bp, 3 predicted proteins | sample Cebus_capucinus_imitator_PRJNA485217_SSR046__metabat2_low_PE_008 | metagenome-assembled genome bin Cebus_capucinus_imitator_PRJNA485217_SSR046
CAGCAGGCGCACAACCTCGGCTGCGATGTTCTCAGGTGTCATGCAGCAGCTGGCAAGCAGCTCTTTGGGGTCATAGCGGTCGGGGAAGCCGTGGGGGAGGCCAAAGCAGCGCACGCGCGTCTCCGTGGCGCCAAAGAGGCGTGCTACGTGCTCGCCAAAGCCACCTCCAACCACGCCGTCCTCGAGCGTGACCACAACGGAGCAGCCGCTGCATGCGCGTGCGAGCGCTTGCTCGTTGAGGCAGGTGGCGCGGCGCGGGTTGATGATGCGTGCAAGGACGCCCTGCTCGCGCAGCTTGTTGGCGGCTGCCTCGGCAAGCGGCATGGTGGCGCCGAGGGCAACGAGCGCCGCACCCTCGCCCTCGCGCACTAGCTCAACCTCGCCCGAGGCATAGCCCTCGCTCGGCAGCGCTACACCCGGGCGCGAGACCACGCCGGCGCCTGGCACGCGAATGGCCACCGGCCCCTCGCGCCAGCCGAGCGACCAAGCGAGCATGGAGCGGTACTCCTCGAGGCACGTGGGCGCCAGATAGACGAGTCCCGGCATGTCACTCAGCATGGCAATGTCATAAAAGCCGAGGTGAGTGGCGTCGGTGGTGCCATAGGCGGAGGAGCCAAACACGAGAATGGTTATGGGCAGGGCGTTGAGACAGGCGTCGTGCCAGAGCTGGTCGTACGTGCGCTGCAAAAAGGTGCCGTAGACGCCCCACACGGGGGTGGCCCCCGCCCGGGCGAGGCCGCAGGCAAAGGTCACCGCGTGCTCCTCGGCAATGCCTACGTCAATAAACTGCTGGCCAGCGAGGGTGCGGCGCTCAGGCGTGAAGCCCATCATGTAAGGCGTTGCCGAGGAGATGGCCACAAGCCCTTTGTTGGCCTCCATGCGCTCGAGCAGATACTCGCCCGTCAGGTCTGCGTAGCTCTTCGGGAGGGTCGTGACGATGCCGCCCGAGGGCCGACCGCCTGCAAGCTTGGTGCCCGTGGCGCGCTCAAAGGGGCCCACATGATGCCAGCTCTCGGGGTCGTGCTCGGCCGGCGCATAGCCCTTGCCCTTGGTGGTATGCACGTGCAGCACCACGGGGCGCGGGTGGTCGCGAAGCTCGGCGAGTGCGGAGATGCAGGCGTGTACGTCGTTGCCCTCCTCGAGATAGCGGTACTCGAGGCCGAGGGCGCGGAAGAGGTTGTCGGGAGCGGTGCCACCCGTCTCGCGCAGACGCGCCAGGCCGCGATAGAGCCCGCCTTCGTCTGCGGCGATGGACCACTCGTTGTCATTGACGACGATGATGAGGTTGCTTGCGAGCTCGGCTGCGTTGTCGAGGCCCTCAAACGCAAGGCCTCCCGAGAGCGAGCCGTCGCCGATGACGGCCACCACGTTGTGGTGCTCGCCGGCGAGGTCGCGCGCCTTGGCAAGGCCGCAGGCAAGGCTCACCGAGGTGGAGGTGTGGCCTATGGCAAACAGGTCGTGCGCGCTCTCGGCTGGGTTGGCAAAGCCCGAGGCCTCGCCGTAATGCGCGGGGTCTGCGAAGGAGGCCGCGCGGCCGGTGAGCATCTTGTGCGCGTAGGTTTGGTGTGAGACGTCAAAGACGAGCTTGTCTTCAGGCGAGGTAAAGACGCGGTGGAGCGCCACCGTGAGCTCAACAATGCCGAGGTTGGGGCCCACGTGGCCGCCTGCTGCCGCCGAGCTTGCGATGATGGCCTCTCGCAGCTCCGCGCACAGTGGCTCGAGTGCCTGCGCGGGCAGTGCGTGCACATCGAGAGGGGAGTCGATGTTCTCGAGATACAAGAAGTGCCTCCCTCGTCTGGGTGCGTAGGCGTGGGCGGGGCCACGCGGGTGGACTGTTGTGGCGTGCATGCCGTGTGGCGGCGTTGGCGCCGGGCGCGCGCTTGCTGCCGCGTTACTGCGGCTGCGCCGGGTGCTCCGGGCGCGCTGCCTGCGGTTGCGCGTGGCGTGCCGCATGCGTGCTCGCGCTCTTGGGCGAGCGCCGGGCGGAGGTGCATACCGCACTAAGCTTCTCACATTTGAGCGCGCTAGTTGTGGCGCGTCTGTGCCTATCGGCTCGCGGTCGCTTGACGGCGGCGTGCGGCGTGTGATGCGCGGGGCGTGCGTGCGGCGCGTGCGGGGCGCAGCTGCGCGCGCGTGCAGCGGCGAGCGCGGCGTCTGCGCCCGGTCGCGTGGGGCGTGCATGGGTTCGGAGCGTGCGGGGCGTTCGTGCCCGGCCGCGTGGCCCGGGGCCATGCCCTGTGTCCGCGCGCCCCACGCCGCCCTGCGCCCGCCCGCGCTGCCCAGCGCCCGCCCGCGCGCCCTAAAGCCTCACGAGGTTGCGGGGCTCCTCGCCCGCCGCCGCGTGGGCGACGTTCTCGGCGGCGATGCGCGCGATGTTCGTGAGCACCACCGGCAGGTGGAAGCCGCCCGAGACGTGCGGCGTGATGAGCGCGCCTGGTGCGTCCCACAGCGGGCTTGAGACGGGCAGGGGCTCTGGCACGGTAACGTCGAGTGCCGCGCCCGCGAGCGTGCCCGCCTCAAGCGCAGCCACGAGGTCTGCCTCCACCACGAGGTCCCCGCGCCCGCCGTTCACGAGCCAGGCACCCTGCTTGAGCTGGGCGAGGAAGGCTGCGTCCACAAGCCCGCGCGTCTCGGGCGTGCTTGGGAGGAAGGACGCCACCACGTCTGCCTCGGGCAGGAGCTCGGGCAAGGCGTCCATCGTGCGCATGGCGGCAAAGCCCTGAGGGAGCTCGCCCCCGTGGCGGCGTACGCCAGCTGCGGTGGCGCCCATGGCACTCACGAGGCGTGCGAAGTGGCCTCCAATATCGCCCGCGCCCAGCACGAGCACGTTTGCGCCCGCGAGCGAGGTGGCGGGCCCATGATCTGTCCAGACGTGGGCGCGCTGGTCGTCGCGGTAGGAGGGCAGGCGCTTCATGAGGGCGAGCAGCATGGCAAACATATGCTCAGAAACCGCCTGGCCATAGGCGCCCGAGGCCGAGGCGAGCTGCGCTCCCTGAGGCATGAGGCCGGGTGTCACGTACTTGTCGTAGCCTGCGGAGTTGAGCTGCAGCAGGCGGAGGTTGCGCGCGCAAGACAGGCGCTCGGGCGCGAGGTTGCCCACGATGACATGCGCGGCCGAGATCTGCTCGTCTGTGACGGTGTCGTGCGTGGCGTACGTGACGCGTGCCTGGGGCGTTGCGGCTTCGAGTGTGGAGCGCTGTGCCTCGTCAAACGGCAGCAGCGCGAGAACGTCGAGCGTGGTGTCCATGGGTCTCCCTTCGGGTCTGTGTGCGATGCGGTGGGCCGGGTGGGGCGTCGTGCGAGGGCTTGCGCTGTGCAGGGGGCTTGCTGCGTGCGCCCGTGGTGCCGTCGCCTCGCGGGGCGCGGGTCCCGGCCTCGTCGTGCCTTCGCCTTCCTCGGCAAGCATGGTGCGCGCATGTGCCTCAGAGCGGTTGTGGTCCGGCTTGTCCTCTTGCTTCGCGCAAGCATGTCTTGTGAAGCTCTCATTGTATGACGCTCGAGTATCATGGGCGCGTGCGATTGAGGGGAAGTGATGCTGTGGTACTGGGCGCGGGCGTTGAGCTGGTGTCGATGGACGAGTTTGTGCGCCTGTGCGGTGACGTGGGCGCGCTTTCGGCTTGGTGCGAGGGCACGCCCGGAGCTGCGCTCGAGCCCTTTGTGACCCATACGTTCACGCCGGCAGAGCTTGCGCAGGCCTCTGAGCGCTACGATCCGGCGCTGTATCTCGCTGGGCGCTTCGCGGCTAAGCTCGCAGTGTGCAAGGCCCTTGCGCTGGGGGCGAGCGAGGCGTTTGACCTGCGGGTTATTGAGACGCTCGACGCCCCGAGCGGGGCTCCGCGGGTGAGCTGCTCGACCGCTTTTGCTGCCGTGCTTGCCAAGGCGGGCGCGCACGAGGTACTCGTCTCCATCACCAACGAGGACCCCTACGTCTTGGCCTTTGCCCTAGCGCAGTAGCTGTGTGGGCAGCGCCGCTCGTGAGATGCGCGGCCTCATCTCGGCTGCGGTCCGTGTGTGAGTAGCTGCCTGCTCCCGATGCATGGCGCTCCTATAGCGAGCTGTAGCTCCTCAAGGGGTCTTCGGTCTCGTCGGGGACGTTGTCGCTTACTGCGGTCTGTGCCTTTATTGCGAGCCCCTTCTCGCCCAATCGCCTACACTGCTTGGGGACAAACCAAGCGAGAGGGGAGACCCATGAGCGATGTGACTGCGCAGGAGATCACGCCGGCGGATCTGGAGGCGGCGCGCGAGTTGTGCGCGTTTATCGAGAGCGCGCCGAGCATGTTCCATACGATTGCCTCCATCCGCGCCAGGCTGGATGCGCAGGGCTTTACCTATTTGCCCGAGTGTGCCGCCTGGCAGCTCGAGGCAGGTGGGCACTATTACACGGTGCGCAATAACTCCAGCGTCATTGCGTGGAAAATGCCCGAGCGGCTGGGTGCTGAGACGCTGCATTTTCAGGTGTGTGCCTCGCATGCAGACTCGCCTACGTTCAAGATCAAGAGCGTCGCCGAGACGGCGGGTGCGGCGGGCAGCCTGCGTCTTGATGTTGAGGCCTACGGCGGCATGATCGACTACACCTGGTTTGACCGGCCGCTGGGCGTGGCGGGGCGCGTGCTGGTGCGCGAGGGATCGCGTGTTGAGAGCCGCCTGGTGGCGCCCGATCGCAGCCTGGCGCT
>Cebus_capucinus_imitator_PRJNA485217_SSR046__coassemble_2911_pt1 | contig 4647 bp, 6 predicted proteins | sample Cebus_capucinus_imitator_PRJNA485217_SSR046__metabat2_low_PE_008 | metagenome-assembled genome bin Cebus_capucinus_imitator_PRJNA485217_SSR046
GCATGTGGTTTGACGGCTCCGAGCTTGGCGCGTCTGCGCTGGGGGGCCTGCGCGGCCGAGGCATTTCGATGGTGCCGCAGAGCGTGGCGCACCTCGACCCGCTCATGCGCGTGGGCGAGCAGGTGCGTGGCATGGCGCGTGGGGCCACGCGTGCCGAGCGCCGCGCAGATGCGAGCCGCCGTGCCGTCCGGCAGCGCGAGCTCTTCTCGGCCTATGGGCTTGCCCCCGAGGTGGAGCGGCTGTATCCGCACCAGCTCTCTGGTGGTATGGCGCGCCGGGTGCTGCTCATGTGCGCCCTCATGGAGGCCCCGCGCCTCATCATCGCCGACGAGCCCACCCCGGGCCTCGACCTTGAGCTGGCCGTGCATGCCCTTGATGACCTGCGGCGCTTTGCCAACGCAGGTGGTGGTGTGCTGCTCATCACGCACGATGTTGAGCTGGCGCTGCGCGTGGCAGATCGCGTGGCGGTGTTTCACGACGGTACCGTGGTGGAGGAGACGGCAACGGCCAACTTTGCCGCGCCCGAGCTGCTGCGCCACCCCTTCTCGCGCGCGCTTTGGCACGCCCTGCCGGGGCACGATTTTGCCGCCGTGCGGCCGGCCGAGCAGGGCGCCGGTGAGGGCGAGCCTGGCGCCGAGCCCATGCCCGTCGCCGGCGAGCGGGACGTTGCCTCCGCCCCCGAGCGGCTGTCCCAGAAGACAACGGAGGTGCGCCGATGACCCTTGAGGCACGCAGTCTCAGCTTTGCCTACCCCTGCGGGCGCGAGCTCTATCGCGAGCTGTCGCTTGCGGTGGAGCCTGGCGAGCGCGTGGCGCTTCAGGCGCCCTCGGGCTCGGGAAAGACCACGCTGTGCCGCCTGCTCGCGGGCTACCTCGCCCCCGGTGCGGGAGAGGTTCTGGTAGACGGCGCGCCGTTGCCTCTGGTGGGCACGCGCGGTGCGGCGGCCCTTCCCGTGCAGCTGCTCTGGCAGCACCCCGAGCAGGCCTTTGACCCGCGTATGCGCATGGGCAAGAGCCTGGGGGAGGTGCTCGCCGCGCGTCCGGGGGTCGCCGCGCGTAAGACGACGCCCGCAGGCTCGTCCAAAGACGCTCCTGCGGGCGTAGGTGTGGCAAGTTCGGTCGAGGCGCTCCACGAGGCCTTTGGCATCCGCCGCGAGTGGATGGCCCGCCTGCCCCACGAACTCTCGGGTGGCGAGCTCATGCGCTGCGCCATGGTGCGAGCGCTCTCGGTGCACCCTCGCTACCTCATCGCCGACGAGGCCACCGCCATGCTCGACGCGCTAACCCAAGCCGAGCTCTGGCGCGTCTTGCTCGAGCTCCAGCGCCAAGACGGCTGGGGACTCGTCCTCGTCTCCCACTCGCCAGCCCTTGTGGCCCGTGTGGCGACTCGCACGGTCGATCTGGCGGGGCGGCGAGGTCGCGCGCCAGATGGGCGTGAGCCGCCAGACCGCGAGCAAGTGGCTGGCCTACGCTGAGCTGCTTCCCGTCGAGCGCGTCATGACCGATAACGGCTCCGGCTACCGCTCGGCGGAGCTCGACGGGATGCTGGAGGCGAGGAGCATAAAGCACAAGTACACGAGGCCCTACAACCCCTGGCAGAACGGCAAGGTCGAGAGGACGAGCCGCGCGCTGGCGCAGGAGTGGCAGTACGCGAGGCTCTGGACGCCTTCATCGAGCACTATAACTACGAGAGGCCGCACAGCGCCTGCGGGGGCCTGCCCCCGATGTCACGCATCGCCGGTGTAAACAACGTCATGGCACACAACAGCTGGGCGGCGAGAAAGGCACGCATCCCACCCTAGGGCGCACCATACGGTTGTAGAATGTAAATCCTTGCGTCGGCACGAGAGGGGAAGCAGTTGGCGACGGCCTGGGGAGACGAGAGCATACGGCAGAACGAGGCGGGGCGGCCCATGTACCTCATGGGCGCGTGTGTCTGCGACTCGGCGGAGGCCGACGTGCGCAGGGCCCTCGGGGCCGTCAAGCCCAAGGGCGCTCCAAAGCTCCACTGGCGAGACATGAAGAGGGCTCTGAGAGGCAAGTCTATAGACGCGTGAATCTGAATCTGCCCCAGTTTGGTTGACGCTTTAAGCTCCGGTTCGGCATGATTTGCCCATCGGAGAAAACGGAGGCAGAGATGGCGGGCAGACCCAAGCACGCGCCCGAGTTCAAGCAGCGCGCGGTGGACCCGTGCTCCAGGTAGTCGTTCTACCAGCCGCGGAGGGATTGCCGGTTGGGATACCCCAGCTCCGCAATGGTGTCCGCGTACGAATGCCCGAACCTGACGAACGTCTCGATGGCGACCCTTCTCTGCTCCAAGCTGTACATGTGTCCTCCCATGGCCTCGTCCCGGTCCAGGATTTCCACAGCAGTCCCTTTTGTCGACGCCAACTGTACTAAACACAGCGGACCCCGACGACGACGGAGCTGCCTTCGATGCGTACGGACTTGATGACGGTGTCGGTCAGGGCGAGGGCAGAACGTAGCATCTTGTTCATAGCATGAGGGCTTTCCCGTAGGTTGTTTTTGGCGAACCAATCCTAACTCGCCCCATGCGGAAATGGCCCCTTGCGGGGCCATTTCTTTTAAAGCAGATCGATCGAGGTGATTGTTCCCCGGCCATCAGCGCTTTTACCTGATAGCAACCCACACAAACTACCGAAGAGCTCCATTTTTAATAGATTCCCTCCAGTTTTGTCTCCTGACCAGCTGGGTGGATTTGCCCTGCTTGAAATTCTGGCTCAAGATGGAAGATCACTCAGACGACATGCCAATCCGATAGTCCTTTACCATGGGCGAAGGGCCGGCGCCAATTGCTGGACGGCTCGGTGCTGCGACTTATTCTCCACAGCCTTCAGCGATGAAGGCCACGAGAGCCTCAACAGCCTCCCTTTCGTCTTCGCCGTCTGCAATGACTGCAACTTCGTTGCCTGGGCCTGCCTGTGCCGTCATCACGGCGATCATTGATTTAGCGTCCTTGGCATCACCGCTCTTTGTAAGGTTCCTCACCTGCACTGAGCAGGCAAACTCATTTGCCTTGGTAGCGAGCATTGCGGCCGGGCGGGCATGAAGTCCGGCTGGATTTACGACAGTCACTGCCTTGCTGTACATGAGATCTCCTTTAGAAATAAGCGTTTTCATGGTCTCGGGAGCGTGTGGATAAGGATGAACGCCCTTGTTCTCAAGGGAGTCTTGCACCCCCTTCCCGTTACTTGGTGTTTGGGCGCGCTAACGGGTGCCCCTCGGCAACGGTCACGCGGGTGCATGCTAGGTAGTCATGAAGGGCCCGACGCGAGGGAAGCGCAAAGGCTAGTACGGCAGAGATAGCGGTAAGTACAATGCCTGCCCATTCCCAATAGTAGTTCACGTCAACGCGGGTGACGAGTACGACAGCTTCACGCAGGTATCGTGCGATTACATAGCCACTGCCCTCAAGCACGAAACCCCCTAATACTTGGCGTGCAAGCAATTGCATTAGGCTTGCTGGCTTAGCGTCTATGCTTACCACGCGTATCCGCGATATACGCTTGCCTGGGGTCTGTCCCGGCCATATCTTCCACGGCACAATTACAAAGTAGCATAGAGCACAAGCCATGCATGCCGCGGCTACCCCCAAGCCAACCCACTGTGGGTATCCCAGTGCCTCGAAGTCGTACAGCGTGCCAAGCATGGTTCCGTTGTGTTGCAGGATTCCGATGGCCAACACGGCTGGCATGCCGCTTATGATGCCGCCTAGGGCCCAGTCAATTGCGTAAGCATAGAGCCTTGACGCCGGCGGTGCCGCGACAGCCTCGTGATGTGTGGTCGCTTGCTTCACGGACTAGCGCACCTCCAGTACACGCAGCGCCTTGGAGGTGGCGTTGAGAGGTTTGGCTTGGTTGTCGAACAAAAGCACATCGTCCTCGATGCGTACGCCCCCGATGCCTGGCAGGTATACGCCTGGTTCGCATGACATGATCATGCGATTGTCGAGAATGGTTTGGCTTCTTTGGTTGAGCAACGGAAGGTCGCCGCCCATCCCGATTCCATGGCCAAGTCCATGCGTGAAGTACGCACCCCAGCCTGCTTGGTCAATTACGGAGCGTGCCGCTGTGTCTACCTCGCACCCTCGCGCCCCTACGCGAATTGCATCGATACCTGCCAGATTGGCGGCCAATACTGTTTCGTAAACTCGGCGAAGCTCGTCGCTCGGCTCCCCCAGAAAGCACACGCGAGTCATGTCGGACTGGTAGCCTGCCAATTGCACGCCGAAGTCAATCAGGACAGGCTCATGTGCTTCGATGCGTCGGTCTGTGGGGCGGCCGTGGGGCATGGCGCTACGGGGGCCGGTCGCTACTATCGTGTCAAACGACATCCCGTCGGCGCCAGCTGCGATTGCGTAGTACTGCAGCAATGCCGACACCTCGTACTCGGTCATGCCTACGCGCAGCTCCTCCACCACGCGAGCATAGATATCATCTGCAGCATCTACGGCACGCTGGACGGCGGCAATCTCTGCGTCGTCTTTGCAAATACGCATTTCTGAGGTTTCTTCGTCGAGAAGCTGAAGATCAATGCCCAGTTCCCGAAGTCGGCGCCACTCGGGAACCAGAACCTCAGATGCCTCAACTGCAAGCGTCCTGCAGCCATGGGCGTCGAGCAGCTCCGC
>Cebus_capucinus_imitator_PRJNA485217_SSR046__coassemble_3007_pt1 | contig 4496 bp, 5 predicted proteins | sample Cebus_capucinus_imitator_PRJNA485217_SSR046__metabat2_low_PE_008 | metagenome-assembled genome bin Cebus_capucinus_imitator_PRJNA485217_SSR046
GCAATGACGACGCCCACACAGGCGGCTCCGCCAGCGACGCCGGCAGCACCGGCGGCAGCGGGGATGCAGGCTCCTCTTCCAGCCCCTCCGACAAGGGCGACGCAGGCGCATCAGACGGCTCGCAGGGCTCCGGAAACAGCGGCTCGCAAAACAGCACGGGCGAAGACGCAGGCACGGGCTCCGGCCAAGCCGGCACAACATCCTCGGAGAGCTCTTCCGAAGCCAAATAAACCGCAGGTCAACGAGACTCTCCCACAAAAAAGAGCGCCGAGGCACCCCTCAGGTGGGGCCCCGGCGCCTCCTTATATACGTGCAGAGGGGGACACAGACTAGCCAGTCTGCGTCCCCCTCTGTAGCTAGCAGCTCCAGGCGGACAGCGCACCTGGAGCACTACAAGCTCGATGCCTACTATAACGCCTAACTCATCGCAAAGAAACGATAATTTCCGAGCAATCTCACGTTTACCGCCCCGTCGCGACCGCTGGCCGTAATCTCGAGCGGCCCCTAGTCAAACTCTCCCTTCTCGAGCGCGTTGCTGATCACGGCCGCCACGCGCTCGCGCGTCACGTCCTCGGAGGGCCTGAGATACTTGGCTCCGTTCTCCTGCGAGCCGTTTACCAGCCCCTTTTTGGTTGCCCACACCATGGAGGCCTTGGCCCAGCTCGAAACCTCCGAGCCGTCCGCAAAGCTTGACAGGTCTCCCTTGCTGGCACTATCCAACTCGCTTGGGCTTGCACAATAGTTGGCCAGAATCGTGACGAGCATCTCAAAGGTCACAGGCTCGTCGGCGTCAAAGGTCTTGGAGCCGTCCGGATGCGAGGAGCCATTGATGATCTCGTTGCGCACCGCCCAGTTGGCGGCGGAGGTGTAGTACATGCCGCCCTGAAGGTCTTGGAGCTCGGTGGTGTTGTACTCCTTGGGATAGAGGCTCTCGTCCACGCCATGGCTCTTGGCGTAGTTGAACAGCACACAGGCGAGGTCGGCGCGAATGATGGAATCCCCCACGCCAAAGACGTTGCCGCCCGAGTAGCCGTTCATGAGCTTCATGTCAGAGACGTTCTTCACGGCCTTGGCATACCAGGCGCCCGAGTCCACGTCGGTAAAGCGCGTGGTTACGGTCGTGTCGTCGTCCACGCGGTCGTCCGCATCGTTGCTGTTGTCTTTCTTGGCAATGGCGTCGAGGTAGTGGGCCTTCTCGTCCTTGTAGCGGTTCGTCCATCCCTGCCAGTACTTGCCCTGCCAGTAGTAGAACTTGGTGATGTTGTTGAGGAGGTAGTCGCACACCGCGGTGACAAACTCCTCGTCAGACATGCTGTTGTTGACGCCGGCGCCCACAAAGAAGGTCTTGGCTCCGTTGTAGCCCACGCCCGAGTCGATCCAGAGGCTCGTGGGGTCATAGGAATAGCTGGTGCCGTTATACGTTGTCCACACGCCCTGGGCGTTGGGCTGCTTGTAGGTATAGGTGCGCGTGATGTAGCCGCCACTGCCATCGGGGAGCTTGTCGCCATAGGAGCTCGTGTAGAGCTTGCCACCCGTGACCGTGTTGCCGTTGACGTCGATGTAGGTCGAGACCGTGTTGCCGCCCTTGGTGGCATAGAGCACCCCGCCCTGGCCAAACAGGTTGGACATGCCCCACACGAGGCTCTTCACGCTGTCGGAGCGCTTGGAGAGGTCGATGCCCCTGTCGGCAAACCAGTTGGCGATGGGCGCATAGTACTGCTGGTAGGCCCAGGCGTCTTGAAGGCCGGCAAACTCGGTGGGGTCGGCCTTGTACGCCGCGTGCCACGAACTATTGAGCAGGTTGCCCAGGTCGCTCAGGCCATTGGCGTAGTAGGTGTTCGTCTCCTGGTTCAGCTCCCAACGGCGTAGCGGGTTATAGGCAATGCCGTTGGCATAGATGAAGCCGCTCACCTCTCCGGAGCGCGAGACGAGCTCCTTAAAGCAGGCATACTTATTGGGATTGTAGTTGTAGACCTGCGTGATGAAGTCCATGAGGCCGTAGCGGCGGTCAAACTGGTAGTAACCCACCGCGTTGTAGGCATCGCCCGAGGAGAGCCCCTGGTCGTAGTTCTGGCTGCTCTCCCACTTGGCAAACCACTTCATGTCGTCCGAGAGGTTCATGGGCTCGAGCGCCTGGGCGTCAATACCCTCGTCCTCGTCGCTCATGAGCGCCATGGCGGCCTCGTCGTCCGTAGCGCTGTCCGCGGGATTGCCGTCGGCGTTGTACCATTCGGCCTTGTCATACGCGACGCCGGTGCCGTAGCCGTTGGTGGCGTTGGGCTCAGACGAGGCGGCGTCCCCGGAGGCCTCCTGCGCAAGGGCCGGGGCAACGGCAAGGGCAGAGGCGCCTCCCAGCGTGAGGCTCAGGGCGAGCCCCGCTGCAATGGCCTTGTGGTGAAAGAGCTTCATGGGTGCTCCTTTGGTAGTGCGTTTAAGCTGCGTCATGGCGCGGCGTGGTTCGTTTGAGGTGCGCCGCAGGGCGGCGATGCGCGTCGTGCTGCGGTGTGTTGGTGGTGCGGTTGCGTTCGGTCGTCGTTCGGTGGCAGAGCGCATCCGAGACAGTGTAGCGTCTGGGCGGCGCCTAGGCGATGCGCGGAAGCGCCGCCAGCACGATGGCGGAGCAGTGCACAGCGGCGGCCTTCTCAAACTCCGCGTAGTTCACGCTGCCAGAGTCGTCTGCCTTGTCGGAGATGGCGCGCACCACCACGAAGGGAACTTTTGCGAGGTAGCAGGCGTGGGCAATGGAGGCACCCTCCATCTCGCAGCACATGCCGCCAAAGGCCTCGACGATGCGCGCCTTGGCTGCGGCCGAGCCGATGAACTGGTCGCCCGAGCACACGCGTCCTTGAAAGACACACACGTCTGAAGCCGCCTCGGCAGCAGCAGCAGCTATGGCCTCGCGCAGGCGCGTGTCTGCCTCAAAGGCAACGAGGCGCAGGTCGGGGTGCTCGCCGGGGGCATAGCCCAGAGGCGTCACGTCCATGTCGTGCTCAACGGCGTCTGTGGACACCACCACGTCACCGATCTCGATGCGCGCGTCGAGCGAGCCGGCCACGCCGGTGTTGATGACATGCGTGGCACCCAGCTGCGAGGTGACAGTCTGCGCGCAGATGGCGGCGTTGACCTTGCCCACGCCGCACTTCACCACCACCACGGGCACGCCGGAGATGGCGCCCTCCACAAACTCCATGCCCGCCACCTCGCGGACGCGCGCGCCCTCAACCCGAGACTTGAGCAGCGCCACCTCTGAGTCCATGGCGCCAATAATGCCAACCTTAACCTCAGCCACCCTCGGCTCCCTTCTCATGTGGTCAACTCTCTCATGGTACCCGTCGAGCCAACCCTTGTGACCGGAGGCACACACTAGCCGCAAAGACACGGAGGCCCGCGATGTGGCACATTCTCCAAACGTAATTACCTACGTGGTAATATACGTAGTTGTTTACACATTAGCTGAAAGGCATAGTCCTTTTTAAAAAGGAGGTACCGTATGGAAGCTTTGGCCGAGCCCGCATTCAAGGCCTCCCAAATTGTTCAGGCAACGGCGGCGGCAAAGTCCTTTGGCAACATACGGCGCCAGGCACGCAAGGCCCCCGTCCTCGTCATGAACCGCGGCGGAGCCGATGTCGTCATTGTTGATTTCAATGCCTACAGCCGCATGTATGCAGAGTCCGAGGCCTGGCGCGAAGCGCAAATTGACTCCATTGCCGCCGAAAGGCTGGAAGACCACAGCCCCATGGACTTTGACCCCGAAGAGCTCTCGCTCATTAACGAAATTGATCCGGGCACCATCCCCGATGCGGAGCTCTTCGAATGAGCGCTGAGACCTCGCATCGATTTAAGCTGTGCTTCTACAACAAGAAGGCCCGAGATGAATACCTTGCCCTCGATGGTTCGGTGAAAGCGCTCCTGCGCCCCGGCTTGGCCAAACTTCAAGAACGCGCCGACGAGATAGGCACTCCCCTTCACGGGGAGCTCACCGGATGTCGCAAGCTCAAATACCGCAAGGATGGTTGGCGCATCGTCTACCGCGTCACCAAGGATGCCGTCGAGCTCATTGAGATTGCAGAGATAATCGCCACGGGCAAGCGTGTGCGTTCGAAGGTATACAGCGTCGCAGAGAAGCGCCTCGCGCGCGAGGAAGAAAACCCGACTCAGTAAACGCACAACCAAGGAGGCGCCGCACGCATGAGGAATATGAAGTTGACGCTGGGAGAGGCTACGCTTGAGACGTACTTTCCCGAGCCAATCTCGGGTGTAGCGGCAACGTCCCTGCGCCCATGCCTGCTCGACGGTATGGGCCAGCTCGGCTCCGGACCCACGCCCCCTGCCCGGGTGAAGCAGGTCCGAGCGCGAGGCCTCATGGCTCACCTCCGATGACGGCTCCCGCGTCGCGAGCGCGTCGAAGCGCTTGCGCGCCGCATCGACGCGCGAGCCAACATGCCGTCGCGCGAGCGAGCAATCGACAGCAGCTGGCACGGGATGAAGTGAGACCA
>Cebus_capucinus_imitator_PRJNA485217_SSR046__coassemble_4667_pt1 | contig 2883 bp, 3 predicted proteins | sample Cebus_capucinus_imitator_PRJNA485217_SSR046__metabat2_low_PE_008 | metagenome-assembled genome bin Cebus_capucinus_imitator_PRJNA485217_SSR046
AATAGTCCCGCCCAAGGTCACGCATAAACAGGCCGAGCTCCTGGAGCCCGGCATGAACGAGCAGGTGGACGTGGTTGCCCATCAGGCACCAGGCGTAGATTTCGACGGGCCTTTCTGCCAGAAGCGTCCTCATGGTCGAGAGGTACGTCTCCCGGTCCTTATCGTCCTCGAAAATGAGCTGCTTGCCCGAGCCCCGTACGATGATGTGATAGATGTCGACCTCGCTCGGCTTCCTCCGGTTGTATCCCATGACTCCCCCTTTTCCGCTTTTTAGGATTGTTGCCGACTCAGCGGCGGGGCGGAGGGGTTTTCGACGACCGCGCCCATTTAGACGGACGGATGGCGAGCAGACGACCCAACGGGCACAGACGACCGACCGGACCGCAGACAAACGACAGACAAACGATACGGTCAGTCGTCTGCGCGGTCAGTCGTCTGCGTGTGGTCATGCGAAAGCCTCGCCCCAGCGCTCGATCAGGCGCTCGAGGCGCCAGGCGGCGTTGGCGGGGCTTGTCGAAGGCAGCACGGTCGCCTCGATCCCCACGCGGCCAGCAAGGTGGCGCTTGTAGAGCCGACCCGCCGTACCACCGTTGCACACCACGCGCTCGATGGGCGCCACCCCCGTGACGCGCTCTATCTCGACCGGCACCACGTCGCGGATGCTCGCATCGGCCGAGCCCTCGACCTCGCAGCCCGCCACCACGTCCCACAGCGCGATGCCGTGGCGCAGAAGCAGCTCCCTCTTGCCCGCGATGTCACCTTCTTCCGGCACGTCCTCGCCCAGGCACGCCGCCATCACGCGCCAAAAGCGGTTCTGCGGGTTGCCGTAGTAGAAGTCGTTCGCCCGCGACAGCACGCTCGGGAACGACCCCAGCACCAGCACGCGCGAGCGGCCGTCAAACACCGGATCGAAGCCGTGATCAATCCTCATGCGCCCTCCCACACCCGTCTATGCGAGTTTCCGGTCAACGCTGCTCTCCTGCGCGATGCCTCGCTCACTCCCCCAAAAGCGCCATGGGAATCACCATGACTCCGTCGTCCCTTCTGTACGCAAGGCTACCGCGGCCCACCACCACGGCGAGAAAAGCCGGCTCGTCGTTTTGAGCTGTCGGGTTAGCGCACAGCTTCTTGCGAAGCGCCAACAGGCTCTTTGCGCCCTCGTTCGCCTTGGTATCGCTGAGCTTGACCTCGATGCCCGCCCATTTACCGGCATACTCGACTATCAAGTCAACTTCCAGACCGTTCTCGTCGCGATAGTAAGACAGACCGTTGCCCAGCCCCACATACGTGGAGAGAAAAACGCTCAGGTCGCGCAAGACGAGGTTCTCGAAGAGCATCCCGAGCGTCTGGGTGTCTTTGAGCAGGCGCTCCGGCGTCGCCCCCACAAGGGCGGCAGCCAGCGAGGGGTCGCAGAAGTATCGCTTGGGCTTGACGCGCACACGCGCCTTGGAGCGCATGGGCGGCTCCCAACCCCTCAGGTTTTGCAGCAGCTTGAGGCGCTCAAATAGGGCGAGGTAGGTGGCGATCGTCTCGTCACTTACTCCACCCGTACGGCCTCCCATGTCCCGCGCGAGCGTCTTGTAGGTGACCGCCTGGCTCTCGTTCAGTGCCAGCGCGCGCAGCAGGGCGAGGGCAGTCTCGGGCGAACGTCCCTCCTCGATGACATTGACGTCGAGGGCGGATTGCACGTACTGCACGGCGGTCTCGGCAGCAAGCACGTCGGACAGTCCAAGGTTGGCAGGCCAACCACCCCTGCAGCACCATCGCGCCACGTCCGCCAGCTCCGTTTTGCAGCGCGCAGGAGAAATGCACCCACCATCGAAAAGCGACCTGAGGGAGATGACGGGAGAGGCGCAGCCGCTCTCCCCCAACGTCATGGGCCACATGGCGATGCGCCCGATCCTGCCGGTTCCCGAATGCCTGACCTTAGCTCGGTCGCCCCTGGCCAAGGAAGTCGACCCCGTGAGCAGGAGGGAGCCCCGCTCGTTGCCGGACGCATCGACATAGCGGCGCGCGGCATCCCAGACCTCGGGAACCTCCTGCCACTCATCTACCAGGTGTGGAGTGTCTCCCACCAACGCCAGCGAGGGGTCCATCTGGGCAGCCTCCCGCTCAGAAGGGTCGTCGAGGCGCGTCATACTGACGGAGCGCGTCATGGCCGTCCAGGTCTTGCCGCACCACTTGGGCCCGGTTATCTCCACGCACCCAAATGCCCCCATGAGCTCGTCAAGGCGATGCTCTATGAGCCGAGGACGGTACCCTTTGGGGGTCAAGGTGGCGTCAGCAGGCATGTTCCCTCCTCTTTTGAGGCTTGCTTTTAGCCTATTGTACCAGCTCGTTTGGTATTATACGGAGTCTTGATTCGGTAAAATGCGTGCTTTTGAACCGGTAAAAGCCGTGCTTCTTGACCGGTGTTTTACGCGCTTTCATTCTGCACATGATCGCCAGGGCCCGCGCGCCCAACCGCCGGGTGGACAAACTTCCCAGGTCAAATGTCCGAAGTGCGGCGCCGGCAGGCCCGTCATCTGCATCATGGGGCCCGGCACCTTCACCTCAACGGGCCACTTCATCGCCCTCGAACGCGTCGCCGAGGACGGTGGCATCGTCATACGAGACCCGATCAGCCCGCGCAACACACGCAAGACGTTGGGCGCCGAGCTCATCGCCAGCGAGGCGAAGGCGGCCTGGAGCCGGGGCCTTGCCCAGGGAAGAGTGGACAAACTCCCCGGGCAAATGTCCACGCCCCGCGCCTACGAAAGGCGATAGCCGCCGTCGATCTTGATGATTTCACCATCGATAAACTCGGGATCGTCGCTCGCCAAGAACGGCACCAGCTTAGCGACCTCCTCCGGCTTTGCCATGCGCCCCTTGCAGGTCTTGGAG
>Cebus_capucinus_imitator_PRJNA485217_SSR046__coassemble_5544_pt1 | contig 2465 bp, 3 predicted proteins | sample Cebus_capucinus_imitator_PRJNA485217_SSR046__metabat2_low_PE_008 | metagenome-assembled genome bin Cebus_capucinus_imitator_PRJNA485217_SSR046
TGATGGGCGCTGGCGCAGGGCGGGGCGCGCGAGGGCCCGGGGGCGCGGGGGCGTGCGGGCGTGGGCGAGGGAGTGCGCGGGGGCGGGGGCGCTGGCGCGGGTGAGCCTAATGTAAGGCGACGGTAAGGGATGGTCAGGGACGCGTAAGGACTCGGCTTTGCCGTCTGCCTCGCGGCGGCCGGTGCGTAGAGTGCTCCTTGGCCGGCAGATGGCTGGCGCAGATTTCCGTCCATCAAAACGTAGGGAGCATCATGCGTACCACTATGTCTCGTCGTTCGTTCCTGTCCTTCGCAGGCAGCCTCGCTGCCGTAGCGGGTTTGGGACTCGTGGGCTGTGCCTCGTCCGGCGAGGGCGCCTCGCCCGCGTCTGAGGCGGCCTCCAAGCTCTCCGGATCCATCAGCTGCACGGGTGCCACGAGCTTCCAGGGCCTGGTGGAGGCCGCGGCCAACCAGTTCATGGATGCCAACCCCGACGTCTCCATCTCCGTGGGCGCCGGCGGGTCTGGCCAGGGCCTCTCCGACGTCAAGGACGGCAAGGCGCAGATTGGCCGCTCTGACATCTTTGCCGAGGAGAAGCTTGAGGCGGCCGACGCGGCCAAGCTCGTGGACAACCAGGTTGCCGTTGTGGGTATGGGTCCCATCGTCAACGCCTCGGTGGACGTGGACAACCTCACCACCGAGCAGCTTCGCGGCATCTTCACCGGCTCCATCACCGACTGGAGCGAGGTGGGAGGGTCGGCCGGCGCCATCCAGGTGATCAACCGCAAGGCGGGCTCGGGCACGCGCGCCACCTTTGAGGCAGCGGTGCTCGACGGCGCCACGGTTCCCGACTCCTTCAAGCCCGTGGCCGAGGAGGACTCCTCGGGCACGGTGGTGGAGAAGGTGCAGCAGACCGCCGGTGCCATCTCCTACCTCGCCTTTTCCTACTATGACGACTCCAAGTTCAAGGCGCTCTCGGTGGATGGCGTGGAGCCTACGCCCGAGAACGTGGAGAGCGGCGAGTTCAAGATCTGGTCGTACGAGCACATGTATGTTGCCAAGGACGCCGACGAGGTGACGAAGGCCTTCGTCGAGTACATGCTCTCCGACGAGGTGCAGGGCTCGCTCGTTGCCGAGGAGGGCTTTATCCCACTCACCGGCATGAAGGTCTCCAAGGATGCTTCGGGCAATCTTTCTCGCAAGTAGCTCTCGCTACCTGTAAGCCGGCGATTGACCTGCATGGCAGCGGTGGGGTCACTTAGCTTCGCAAAGTCCCTCAGCCCCACCGCCACCATGCAGGACTACCGCTGCTCACGTTGCTGGTGGCTGCGGTGTCATGGTGCCGGCTGTTTCGGCATTCTTGGCACTCGGCTTCTGCCGGTGAGCGGGGATTCTGCTTGGCGTGGCTTTTATTCGTATTGGGAGTGGGTGATTGTTTGTGAAACGTATGCCAAAAGCTCAGCTCGAGCGAGTCGGCATGGGGCTGACGGGCGCGTGCGTCGCGCTTGTGGGCGTGGTTGTGGTGGCCCTCATAGCGATGGTGGCAAGCCAGGGGCTTACGACGTTTTTCGTGGATGGCGTTGGGCTGGGCGAGTTTCTGGGAGGGCGAAACTGGATCCCCTCGGAGGGGCGCTACGGTGCGCTTCCGCTCATCGTGGGCTCGTTTGCGGTGACGCTGCTATCTACCGTGTTCGCCCTGCCCATCGCTGTTGCGAGCGCCATCTTTGTCGTCGAGGTGCAGCCCGTCTTTGGCCGGCGCGTCTTCCAGCCTCTGGTTGAGCTTCTGGTGGGAATCCCGAGCGTGGTGTATGGCCTGATGGGACTCACGGTGGTCAACGCGGCCATGCGCGCCGTCTTTGGCGAGGCGGCGGGCACCGGCGCGGGCATCCTCTCTGGCGCCATCGTGCTTGCGGTGATGATCTTGCCCACGGTCACCACGCTGGCCATCGACGCGCTCGCCGCCGTGCCCCGGCAGTTTCGCGAGAGCTCCTACGCGCTTGGGTGCACGCGATGGCAGACCATCTGGCACGTGGTGCTCAAGAGCGCGGCCACATCGCTCATGACGGCGGTGATTTTGGGCATGACCCGCGCCTTTGGCGAGACGCTCGCCGTGCAGATGGTGATCGGCGGCGTCGAGCGCGCCATGCCCGAGGGCCTGCTGGACCCGGCTGCCACACTTACCACGGCGCTCACGAGCGGGCTTTCCAACGCCACTACAGGATCGGTGGAATATCACGCGCTGTGGAGCCTGGGCCTGCTGTTGCTGCTCATGTCGCTGGCGTTCATCGGCGTCATCCATGCCATCACGCGGAAGGGGGAGAGGGATCGTGAGCGATAACGCGAGGCGCATCGGCACCCAAGACCGGGTGGCCACGAGTGTGATCTACGTGCTTGCGGGGGTCGTGCTTGCCCTATTCCCCAACTTTTTACCCAAGGACATATAGCCCTAAGAGGGTTGAGCACAAGAATTACATGTACTCGAAATCA
>Cebus_capucinus_imitator_PRJNA485217_SSR046__coassemble_5553_pt1 | contig 2464 bp, 2 predicted proteins | sample Cebus_capucinus_imitator_PRJNA485217_SSR046__metabat2_low_PE_008 | metagenome-assembled genome bin Cebus_capucinus_imitator_PRJNA485217_SSR046
GCGTTGAGGATGGCGGTTCGCGTGCTCTCGCGGTGGGCGTCCATGGTGGCTTCCTCTCGATGCGGGTGGCTTGGGGCTACTCGGCGCTGAGCGCGGCGGCCTGAGCGGCGCGGAACACATCCTGGAACGAGGAGCCGCTTGTGGCGCATGCGGCGCACACGCTGTCGTACTCGGGGTAGGCGCGAACGGAGCCGCTTGGCAGCACCACGCGCTTCACGGCAATGCGGCCAAAGGGCGTGCTGACCTCGCCGGGCGTGCGGGCCAGGGCGTCGCGGCCCATCTCCATGCTGCGGATGCCAATGGTGGTGGTGTTCTCAAAGATAAGCTCCTTGAGCTCGCCGGTGTTGCTTGCGTCGCAGATGACCTCGAGCTGGTAGCCGGGACGGCCCTTCTTCATGACCACGGGAACGGCGTGGGCGTCACGGGCCCCTGCGGCAAGCAGAAGCTCGATGACGTGGCCGAGTGCCTCGCCGGTGCAGTCGTCGAGGTCGCACTCGAGCTTGGTGACGGGCGAGAGGGAGGCGGGCTCGCAGGTGGTGGGGCCAAGAGGCGCGCCCTCGCTTGCCGCAGGCCTCACGAGCTGGGCGCGCAGCACGCCCGAGCAGCCCTCGTAGCTGCGCTTTCCGGCACCGTAGCCGCAAGCCTCGATGGTATAGGGGCTCGGGAGCGCCGTTGAGGTGCGCAGTGCCGCTACGATGGCCGCGCCCGTGGGCGTCACGAGCTCGCCGGTGACGGGGGCGGGCGCAAGGGCGATGCCGGCCGCCTGGCAGAGGTTCACCACGGCGGGCACGGGGACGGGCATCATGCCGTGGGCGCAGCGGACGGTGCCGTGGCCCTCGGCCAGAGAGGCAACCACAAGCTCGTCTACGCCCAGGTCGTCGAGGCAGACGGCAACCGAGCAGATGTCGACGATGGAGTCGGTGGCACCCACCTCGTGGAAGTGCACGGTCTCGGGCGTGGCGCCGTGTGCTGTGGCCTCCGCCTCGGCAAGCTTGCCAAAGATGGCGAGCGCGAGCTCCTTGGCATGGGCCGTGAGCTGCGACTCGTTGATGATGCGGGTGACGTCGGCGAGGGAGCGGTGCACGTGGTGATGGTCATGGGCGTGGGCATGCTCGTGGCAGTGGGCGTGCTCGTGACAGTGCTCGTGCGCGTGGTCGTGCGAGTGCTCGTGCGTGTGGCCATGTGCGTGGTCGTGACAGTGCTCGTGCGCGTGCGCGCCCTCGGCGTCGTGATGGTGGTGGCAGCACTCGCCCTCGCCCTCGTGCTCATGCGCGTGCTCGTGGCTGTGGCAGTGCGCGTCGGCGGCCTCGGCGGCGAGGGCGTGCTCGGAGGGGTGAAGCCAGGCCATGTCGTGGTCGTGGTTGTCGTGCTCGGCGTCGAGGCGCACGTCAAAGTCTGAGGCGGCAAGACCGTGCTTGCTCACCCGTCTCACGGCAATCTCAAACTCGTCTGCCACGGGCAGCGTGGCGAGCGCCTCGCGAAGGTGCGCCTCGCTGGCGCCGAGGTCGAGAAGCGCCGCCACCGTCATGTCGCCGCTGATGCCAGAAGAGCAGTCGAGGTAAAGCGTGCGTGCCATAAGGCCTCCCTTAAGGTTGGGGTGTTGGTGCGTGCAGGTGGTTGATGAGGCTTGCCTGATAGGCGGCGCCAAAGCCGTTGTCGATGTTGACCACGCTCACGCCGCTCGCGCAGGAGTTGAGCATCGAGAGCAGGGCGGATATGCCGCCGAGGTTGGCGCCGTAGCCCACGCTCGTGGGCACGGCGATGACCGGGCAGCTCACGAGGCCGCCAATGACGCTGGCGAGCGCGCCCTCCATGCCGGCGACGGCAATGACCACGTGGGCACGGGCGAGCTGCTCGGTGCAGGCGAGCAGGCGATGGAGCCCGGCCACGCCCACGTCGCAGATGCGCTCCACGTGGTTGCCTAAAAACTCGGCCGTGAGGGCGGCCTCCTCGGCAATGGGCAGGTCGCTCGTGCCGGCGCAGGCAACCACAACGGTGCCGTTGCCGCCGGGCTTGGGCACGCCGCCCGTGAGGGCAAGGCGCGCCTCGGGGTGATAGCCAAGCTCGATGCCTTCGCCCAGCAGCTCGGAGATGCGTGCGGCCTTCTCGGCGCTGAGGCGGGTGGTGAGCACGCGGGGCTGCCCTGCGGCCGTGAGCGCCTGGATGATCCCGGCAATCTGCTCGGCCGTCTTGCCCTCGCCGTACACCACCTCGCCCACGCCCTGACGCACGCCGCGTGCGAGGTCGAGTCTCGCGTAGCCCACGTCTGCCACGGGCGCCGCCTGAATGCGGGCGAGGGCGTCTTGTGGCGTTGCCTCGCCTGCGGCAACGCGTGCGAGCAGGGCCTCGAGCTCCTGTTTGTCCATGGGCTCCTCGATTCTTCACGTGGAGTGCGGGTGGTTTGGGTGTTGGGTGCGGGCCGCGCCGCGAGCCGTGCGCGCCGCGAGCAGTGCGCGCCGCGAGC
>Cebus_capucinus_imitator_PRJNA485217_SSR046__coassemble_8931_pt1 | contig 1653 bp, 2 predicted proteins | sample Cebus_capucinus_imitator_PRJNA485217_SSR046__metabat2_low_PE_008 | metagenome-assembled genome bin Cebus_capucinus_imitator_PRJNA485217_SSR046
GGCGCCCAGCCACTCGGGGTGGTGCTCGACCACGTCGAGGTAGGACGAGGAGCGCACCAGCGTGTCCGCCCTGCGCTCGCGCTCCAGCTTCTCGCGGTTCACCCAGCTCCACATCGTGCGCGGAGGGTTGTAGCTGTAGAAGATCCAGAAGTCCTCGCCGCCACGGCGCAGCGAGTTCAGGATGCTGCGCACCGCGTCGATGCCGTCGAACTGGTCGAGCTCCTCGAACCACACGAGCGCCGCGTAGCCGCGCGTGAACTTCACGCCCTTGAGCTTCAGCGGGTCGTCCGCGCCGCAGAACACGATGCGCTGCCCCGTCGGCAGGTAGGTCAGCTCCATGGGAGAGACGCGGGCGCGGAACCACCGCGAGAGCCCCAGCTCGGCGATGGCCCACTGCATCTGCTCGAACACCGAGTCGCGCAGGGTGTTGGAGAACCTGCGCACCACCACGGCGTTCGCCTCCGGGTGGGCGAGGAGCACGAGCACCATGGCCACCGAGATGAGCGAGCTCTTGGTGCTGCCGCGCCCGCCGTCCATCCAGTAGTGCGTGTGCCCGTGCGCCATCACGTCGCCGAGCACGTCGTGGAAGCGCGGGATCACGAGCTCGGCCGCGCTACCCATCGAGCGCCCCGCCCTCGCCGCCGTCGAGCGGCAGCCGCTCCTGCACGGGCTGCACGGCCACGCCGAGCACGATGCGCGGGGCGGACTCCGTGCCCTCGTCCTCGCGGCGCCGGTCGGCCTTGCCGTACTCGTCGGGGTACTTGCGCTCCAGCAGCCACGCCGCCGCCGTCCAGTACTGGGCGCGGGAGAGGGCCGCCGAGCGGATGGTCGTGAGCAGCGTCCGCTTGAATGCCGCCTCCTCCTTTTTTAGCCCCTCGCTTAACTCGCGCTGCAACTTGTTCTTGGGGTCGCCGATCCATCGGTAGAACGTCGACTCGTGAATCCCTACGGCGCACACGATGTCGCCGTTCGTGAGGCCGTCGGCCTTGAGCTTGATCGCCTGCTCCACCATCTCCCGCGTCAGCTTCGGACGCCTTGCCATGCGCCTCACCTCCAAACAATCCCGCATCCTTGCTGGCGGCATTGTCAGCGCCCGTCACAAACGCACGAGAACGGGGATGGCGAAATATCTTGCAGGCAGGGATGTGCAAACCGTAAGGAGGGAATAATGGCGGAAAGAAAACCTTGGGAAAGGGAGGTCCAACATGGCGATTTGCTCAATGTGCGGAAGCGAGTTCGATCCCGAATTTGCAGAAGATGAGTTTGTGCTTAACCACGGTGATAGGTGCTACGAAAACTTCAACGGCCCCCATTGTTACGACTGCGCCCATGAGGTCATCGAGGAGGGTATCGAGGGGCATTACCATGAGTTCTGCGAGGAATGCGGTACCAAGTTCGATCTGTTTGAGGACAACTTGAAATTCATGTTTGCCGCCTCGAAGTACGACAATGCGGACCTTCTGACGGTCGAATCATATTCGAACAGGATCCTATGCGCTGATTGCGCGATTGACTACATGAGGGAGCAGTTCCCGCATGGCGGGGGCTTCTAACGAAACCCAGAAATAGGACGAGGCGCCCCAGTGGGAGGGCTCCTCGCGTTATCGATTGCGCCGAATGGCTACTCTTCGATAATCTCGTACTCAAGGGATC